>Ga0256404_1000217_pt1 | contig 144878 bp, 118 predicted proteins | sample RumenRJG_01DNA_FD_185990 | JGI IMG/M metagenome (GOLD analysis project Ga0256404, IMG submission 185990) | Bovine rumen microbial communities from Lethbridge, Alberta, Canada - RJG_01 | ecosystem: Host-associated > Mammals > Digestive system > Stomach > Rumen | place: Canada: Alberta... | reverse complement strand
TCCCATCAACGACGAGACAACGCCGCTGCTGGACGACGTGCTCTTCACCGAACAGCTCTCCGACGAGGAGGCTGCCGAGGAGTTTAAGCGCCTGAAGGAGCGCGAGAGGCAGGGACAGGAAGAGGTGCCGCCGGGTGCAAAGAAGGCGAACAAGCACTATAAGCCGTGGAAGGATCGCGCAGAGCGCGATGTTCAAAGTTTAAAGTGTAAAGAGCCTGCGGCTCGTGTAAGCGGACCCTCTTTCAACGATGGCGGGCAGACACGGGGGTCTGCCCCTACAGAGGATGACACAACAGCCTCGAATGCTATAGAAGCCCCCACGGGGGCCGTAGGGGGGGCTCCGGTTACTGACCGCACCCGGTTTATCGCCCAGGGCGTGATGAAGGAGAAGGGATTGCTGGAGCGCGACTTCCTTGACGAGGGCGGCAGGCATACGAGCGTAAAAATGTTCCTGAGCGGTGCCACGCAGCTGCTGACGCAAGAGGAGACGAATGGCATCCTGGCCGAGTTGATGCCCGATCATTGGCGCGACCAGAACATCCAGCAGCTGGTGAGCGACTTCTATCAGAACTATACCAACCCGAGCCAGCGACTGCTGAAGTATCAGGAGAACCTGTTCACGCAGAGCCGACGCCTCTACGGATATGACTCAGAAGACGGAGCGTCAACAGCCTCCGATGCTATCGTGTCCCCCTCGGGGGACGAAGGGGGGGCCGGGGCTCCAGTTATGCCTCGCAAACTTCCGAAGCTCATCCAGCTGCTCACGTCGAAGACGCCCGACGTCTACAAGCCCACGTTAGCGCATGCCTTGTTCCCTCCCTTGGCGACGCATCTCTGCGGCGTGCGGTTCCCATACACCGACAACGTGGAGCACGAGGCGACGCTGATGAACTGCCTGATGGCTTCGACGGGTGCCGGCAAGGGCTGCATCGACGAGCCTATCCGTCGCATCATGGCCGACATCAAGCGGCGCGACGACGAGAATGCCCAGCGCGAGGCGGAGTGGAAGAAGGACTGTCAGCGGAAGGGTGCGAACAAGGACCGCATGGTGCGACCGGAGGGGCTGGTCATCCAGATTATAGACCCCGATATGACGAAGCCTGCGCTGGTGACGCGCATGGACGAGGCGGAGGGGCACTTCGTCTACGTGAAGCTGAACGAGCTGGACCTCTTCGAACAGCTGAAGGGTCAGACGGGCAAGCAGCACTTCCAGCTGATGTGTCTGGCCTTCGACCCCGGGGCAGAATACGGTCAGACGCGCGTGGGCATTCAGAGCGTGACGGCCCGGCCTGTGTGCCGCTTCAACTGGAATGCCTGCACCACCATCCTGAAGGGGCGCCGCTTCTTCAACAAGGTGCTCACCGACGGCCCTATCTCGCGCATCAACTTCTGCACCATCCCCGAGATGGAGATTGGCGCCGAGCAGCCCGTCTACGGACAGTACGACATCGCCTTCGACGAGGCCCTGCGACCCTACATCGAGAACCTCACGAAGGCCCGCGGGCTCATCGTCTGCGAGCAGGCCGACGCGCTGGCACGCAAGCTGCAGAAGGAGTGTGCGGAGTTTGCCCGGCTGAGTCAGAATGAGGTGTATTGGAACCTCTCGCACCGCGCCTGTGTAATTGCCTGGCTGAAGGCCTGCGTGCTCTACGTGGCGAACGGCTGCAAGTGGGAGAAGGCCATCGACGACTTCATTCGCTGGTCGCTCGAGTACGACCTCTGGTGCAAGATGGAGTTCTTCGGCGAAGACATCGCGAAGGCGAACATGGAAACCGAGACACGAACGAAGCCCGGCCCTCGCAACCTGCTGGAGCTGCTGCCCGACGTGTTCACGGTGGACGCTGCCCGTCGTGTGCGCCAGCAGCAAGGACTGAGCAACGAGCGCGGCAAATGCCAGAACATGATCAGCACTTGGAAGAAACGCCGCTATGTGGTACAGATGGCAGATGGCAGTTATAAAAAGAGCCACTAACACGCTTCGATGTGTGGCGTTGGTTTAGAAAGCATTAACATCTGTCCTTTCCTGCTATAGGCTGCAACACCTTGGCATGTACTACGGTAGACCATAAGGCCCCCAAGGGAACACATGCCCCCATAGTTAGGCACATGTAATCCCTCTGGGGCCTTTTTGTGTATTGCCATTTGCTCACGGCAATATCATTGAAATTGGGCAACGAATGAAAAAAATATACCTAAAAGTGCTCGTTTATCAAAATATCTTTGTATATTTGCCATGACTTACAGATGTATTGATTCTTTTATAGCGCGCAACACAAAAAATAGGGACTTTTCTGATAGCGAAATCAGTGATGAGTCATCGTGTTCTTGGACAAACAGAAACCTATAAACATATCTATTATTATTAACAATTTAATGATCCTTACTTATGGCTGACATTTCAAGAAGAGAATTTTTAAAGAAAGGAGGAGCCGCATTAGCAGGAATGATGGTGGCCCCAACAATCCTCCCGGCTTCCGTGTTGAACGACCCGGCTAACAAGAAGCCCAAGAAGAAGGCTGGTGACGGAAAACTAAACATCCTCGGCGTGGGTATCGGAGGACGTGGTGCAGCTAATCTGGCAGCAATGGAGACCGAGAACATCATCGGCCTATGCGACTGCGACTGGAAGTATGCCAAGCATGTCTTCGAGAAGTATCCACAGGCAAAAGCCTACAACGACTACCGCAAGATGTTCGACGAAATGCTCGACCAGGCCGATGCCGTGATGATTGCAACTGCCGACCACACGCATGCCATCATCGCAGCCGAGGCTATTGCCGCTGGCAAGCACGTCTATCTGGAGAAGCCGATGACGCTCTATGCCTATGAGAGCCGTCTGCTCACGAAGCTGGCCGAGAAGTACAAGGTGGCCACCCAGCAGGGCAACCAGGGCGCTTCGAGCGAAGGCACACGCAAGGCGCTGAACTGGCTTTGGAATGGTGTGATTGGCGAGGTGACCCGCATCGAGGCGTTCACCAATCGTCCTATCTGGCCGCAAGGCATGGCTGCGCCAACCGACAAGCCTGCCATTCCCAGTACGATGAACTGGGATGCCTTCATCGGACCGGCAAAGTATCGCGACTATCACCCGTCGTACACACCGTGGAACTTCCGTGGATGGTGGGACTTCGGCTCGGGTGCCCTCGGCGACATGGCCAACCACATTCTGCAAGTGGCTTTCAAGGGTCTGCATCTGGCCAACCCGACGGACGTCATTGGTAGTTCAACGATGCTCATGAGCGATGCTTGCCCGACGGCACAGAAAATCACCTTCCGCTTCCCTGCCCGACCAAACCTGCCACACCTGGCTCTGCCAGAATGTGAGCTCACCTGGTATGATGGCGGTCTGCGTCCGAACCTGCCCTTCAACATTCCCGCAGGTAAGAAATTCGACGGCGACGGAGTCACTGTGTTCTATGGTAGCAAGGACACGATGGTTGTTGGTACATACGGCCGCGACCCGTTCCTCGTTTCCGGCCGCGACCCAGTGGTTCCGGAAATTGAGCGAGTGGTGACGCTCAGCCACCAGCAAGACTGGATACGTGCCTGCAAGGAATCGCCCGAGACCCGTGTAAAGTCGGCTGCCGACTTCAGCTACTCCGGCCCGATGAATGAGGTGATCGTGATGGGTGTGGCTGCCGTCCGCCTGCAAGAACTCGAACAATGGCTGCACTGGGATGCTGAACAGATGCGCTTCACCAACATCCCTGCCGGCGCAAAGATTCGCGCGGTCATCGAAGACCGTTTCAACATCAAGGACGGACATCCAACGTTCGACCGCAAGTACAGCGAACCCGTCGATGCTAACGAATATGCGCAAAGCCTGATCATTCCGAAGTACTACAACGGCTACAAGCTGCCCGATATGCCAACATAACATCACGAACGATACAACGCAAGTATCATGAACAGAATAGTGATCATATTGGCCATTGCGCTGATAGGTTTCTCCTCTCCGGCAATGGCAAAGAAGAAGACGTTGAAGGTTTCTACCGAGCTCAAGGGAGCAGAAAAACAGAAGATCAGCTTTGAGGTGGACAAGGATGGCTACATTCGCATCTTCGACGGGAAGACAACGAAAGGATGGCGCAGTTATGGCAAGGACTATCTGTCGCCACGCTGGACGGTGGACAATGGCTGCCTGCACTTCAAGCGCGGACAGGGTGAAGGTGGCGACATCATCTTTGCACATAAGTTCAAGAACTTCATCCTCGAAATGGAATGGAAGATTCAGGAAGGAGGCAACTCCGGCATCTTCTACCTAGGTCAGGAGGTGGCGCGTGCAGATGGCGGAATGGAACCCATCTACATTTCGGCTCCGGAGTGTCAGGTGCTCGACAACGAAAACCATCCCGATGCCAAGCTGGGTGTCGACGGCAACCGCAAGTCGTCGTCGCTCTACGACATGATTCCTGCCAAGCCGCAGAACGCCAATCCTTGGGGACAATGGAACAAGGTGAGGATTGTGGTGAAGAACGGAAAGGTAGAGCATTGGCAGAACGACGTGAAGGTGCTCAGCTATGAGCTATGGACTCCGGAATGGACGAAGATGTTGCAGGAGAGCAAATTTTCAGAAAAGGCTTGGCCTGCCGCTTTCCAGCTTCTCAACAACTGTGGCGGCGACAAGCACGAAGGACTCATCGGTATGCAGGACCATGGCGACGAGGTGTGGTTCCGCAATATCCGTGTGAAGATTCTGAAGTAAACCATGTAGGATTATCATTCGTTTCGCCCTTTTTTAAAAACGAAAGAAAACAACAAAAGAACAAAGAAAATGAAGAAGTTATTATTCCTTGCAGCCATTGGTATCATGATTTTGGCATCAGGCTGCAATAACAAATGTAAGTGCAACTGCAACTGTTCGGGATGCGAATGCTCGAAAGACACGTCGGCCGCTGCCGCTCTCGACTTTGAAGTCGTCGACAAGGCACAGGTGGACCTCAAGGATTTCGCTGTAGACAAAGACGGATATATCACCCTCTTCGACGGTCAGACGCTGAAGGGCTGGCGCGGCTATGGCATGGACGAGCCTCCTACGAGTTGGGACGTTCAGGACGGGGCCATCCACCTGAAGGGCTCTGGCACCGGTGAGGCTCAGGTTGAAGGTGGTGGCGACCTCATCTTTGCCCACCAGTTCAAGAACTTCGATTTTGAGTTTGAATACAAGATTTCTGAAGGCGGCAATTCCGGCGTGTTCTACCTCGCTCAGGAGGTGATGAGCAAGGGCGAGTATCTGCCCATTTGGCAATCGGCATCGGAGTTCCAGGTGCTCGACAACGACGGCCACGAAGATGCAAAACTCGGTGTCGACGGTAACCGCCAGGCTGCCTCGCTCTACGACATGATTCCTGCCAAGCCGCAGAATGCCAAAAAGGCCGGCGAATGGAACCAATGTAAGATTACCGTCTTCAAGGGTACCGTCATCCATGCGCAGAACGGCGAGAATGTGCTTGAATATCACCTCTGGACTCCGAAGTGGAAGGAGATGCTGCAGAACAGCAAGTTCAACGAGACTGGCGACTTCCCCATTGCCTACAAGTTGTTGCTCAACATGGGTGGCGACAAGCACGAAGGCTACGTTGGTTTCCAGGATCATGGCGACGATGTTTGGTATCGTAATGTGAGAATTAAAATTCGTGACTAATGAGATTCCATAGATTATTCCTCATTTTATGCATCGGCCTGTTGACGTTCCAGCAGGCTGATGCACAACGGAGACGTGCAGGCCGCCCCCGACAGCATGCCCCAAGGGAGGCTCGGCAGCAGGCAAAGCAGATGAACCTGCAGCTCTACAGTATTCGCGACATTCTTGGTAATGCAGAAACCTATGCCAAGAACCATGTCGAGGTGTTCCAACGTCTTCACGAGATGGGTTATACAGGCGTAGAGGCTGCCAACTACGACAACGGCAAGTTCTACGGCGTGTCGCCTGAGCAATACAGGAAAGACTGTGAGGCAGCCGGACTGAACCCCATCTCATCGCATGCCACGCGCAACCTCAACGCCGAAGAACTCGCCAGCCACAATTTCACGGAAGCCCTGAAGTGGTGGGACCAAGCCATCAAAGCCCACAAGGCAGCAGGCATGAAATATGTTGTCAGTCCTTGGTGCGAGGTGCCGAAGACGCTGAAGGACGGACAGACCATCTGCGATTTCTATAACGAGGTGGGACGTCGCTGCCGTGAGGCTGGACTGCAATTCGGCTACCATACCCACTCCCACGAGTTTCAGAAAGTGGAGGGTCAGGTGTGGATAGACTACATGATGCAACACATCGACGCCGAGAACATGTTCTGGCAGATGGATGTCTACTGGGCTGTAATGGCTCAGCAGGGACCCGTCTACTACTTCAAGAAGTATCCCGGCCGATTCAAGATGCTGCACATCAAGGATATCTACGAACTGGGCGCAAGCGGCTTCGTGGGCTTCGATGCCATCTTCCGCAACGCCGAGTTAGCAGGTTTGCAAGACTATGTAGTTGAGATGGAAGGCAACGACGGCACCATCGATTCGATGGAAGGCGTGCGCCGTTGCGCCGAGTATCTGAAATCACAGCGCTTTGTCCGCCCAACCTATGCAAGATGAGCGAATTCTATCATTAATTCAACTTTCGAAAGTCGAAGGAATAAAGGGTATAAAGGGGGAGAAAAGGGATTAAAAGGGACAATAGTCCCGCCCCTCTCATCCCTCTGGTAGCAAAGCATTCGTCCCTTTTCTTCCCTTTTAATCCCTTTTCTCCCCTTTAAATCCTTGGGAAGTGGAGCCCAGCGAAACTTCAGCAATAAACAAACGGAATTCCTATTGCTTCAGCTCGTCCCACACAGCCTTTACGTTGGCGATAGACTCTGCAGCATATTTGAGCATGTTGGGCGCTCCGAAGTGTTCTATGCAGAACCATCCGTCGTAGCCCGACGACAGCAGTTCTGACATCACGTCCTTCAAGGGTACGATGCCTGTGCCTACGACCAGCGATGCCGAGTCGTGCATAGCCTTCCTATCCTTGAGGTGGACGTGGCTGACACGCTCGCGGAAATGGCGAAGTGCCACCATCACTTCCTCGCCGCAATAGAGATAGTTGCCCGAGTCGAACACATGATTGAGCTGGGGCGACGCGGCAAACAAATGATCCAGAATGGGCGTGTTGTAGCAGATGGCACGAGGGTTGTCGTAGTCCTCTACCATCACGTCGATGCCCTCTCGCCGGGCAGCCTTCACGAAAGCCGCTATACGGGTGCAGGCAGCATCGATGAATTGGCTGTCAGGATCCTTTGGCAAAAAGCCAGGCAATAACAAGAGGCGCGTGTATTGACGGTGATGCATAAAGTCGAGCACCTCGCGTGCCACCTTCGGCTGTTCACCCGCAATCAGGTTGATGTCGGCAATAGCGCAGGCATGCTGGAATCCGAGACTGTCGAGAAGGTCCAGCTCTTCCTTGCTCATGTTCACTCTCACATCAATACCTTCATAGCCAAGTTTCCGCACCCGCTCAGCAGCTTCCTTGATGCTGATTCTCTCCTGTTTGGCAATTTCCGCTACGTGGTCGAAGAAGATGGAGATTCTTCTTTGGGCATTCACTTGCATGGCGGTTGTCAACATCACTGCCAGCAAAATCATCGTTCGCATAACTCTCTTCATAACAAGTATTTTCTTTGTTTTAGGTTAATAACTGAAGTCTCGCCTGTTCCGTGTTGGTCGGTCGTCACATTTCAACTGCAAATATATGACAATTATTTGACATTACAAAATATTTGCAAGAGAAACACTTCTTCCACCTCAAAGTATCGTGCATCCCCCGTGATACCTTTATCTCTCTCGAAACTTCTTGTATGCATGCCAAGCTTCGCTCACTTCTTCTAAATCGAAGCCATCGGCAAAGAATGACACTTGGCAGTCTTCTTTAAAAGGAGCCCAGTTGCCGCTTATCGTTCCATCGTAAGCGATGATAGGCTGAAAGATTCCACTATTGTTATGGGCATGATGTCTGTGCTCCTGAGGAAGCACGACGTCGCGGGTCTTATAGCTGATGAGGTATTCATCATAGGGAGGAATGAGCAGGAACTTACCACGCCTGAATCCACGCGTCCGGCAATCGTCAGTCATATAGAACTCCCTACCCTTCCATTTCACCAAATGAATGTAGTCGCCCAAGAGTGAGATGCCTCGGCGACAGTCGCTGATGTTCAAGCCCGACCACCACACGAAATCCTCCAACGTAGCAGGCTGGCGACTCTGGAAGTATTTACGGGTAAAGCATGCCAGCGCCTCGTCGCGATCCATCGTCGTCGACGTTTTTACTTTGTCGGCCGAAAGAGCATACGTAGCCTTTGCTGGCATAAGGTCTCCACTACAAAGCGTACCCGACATTTCAGCCATCCGGACGTGATACGACAATCGGTGGTCGTCCATACAGATGTTCTTCTCTGCCAATGCACGAACGAAGTCTTCTTTCGTCGCACTTCCTAGGTCGGAAGCGGTTTGGGCAAGGATATCTCTGATGTGCATCAGTTCCTCATCGGGAATGCTAATCTTGTTACTGCTCATCCATCCCTTCGTCACGGCAATAGCCTTTGGAGAGAAGAGATGAATCATCGGCCAGTAGTCATCAGCAGAAACCAACTGCCACGTGCCGCGCATCAGATGAAGACGAAGAATCTTGCCATCGTCGAATGCTTTCTTGAAGGCTTTGTGTGACGGCTTGCGCGTCCGCATCTCTACAGCCCAGCGCATCATGCGGTACTCCTGCGCTTGCATGGCACCCATATAGCCGACCACCTCAGCAGGATTGGAGAACTGAGGTGCGATGAGCTGTTGGTTGAGAAGACGGATTGCTACTGGATTCATACGCTATGATTGATTAGTAATCATTAATCCGATTGACAAACCATCACGACTCTTCAACCAGTATCTTCTCTGCCATACGCTTGCCGGCATCAAAGGCTTGTTGCAAGTTCTGCTCCCAATGTTCGTCACGCCACTGGCGCTTGGCTTCTTCGGAGAAACTGGCCAATTCGAAGCGGTCGTAGTTCTTCACCTGATAGGTGTTATAGGCAATCAGACGTTCTGGCTCTCTGAGGGCAGCCTTGAGGCAGTATTCCATTGAGCCATAGCCATTACTGTTGTTACTTTCAGGCAATCCGTTCATGGTCTCCATCAGCACCACGGGCATACGCTTCGGGGCAGTCATGCTATAGTCGTTGTAAGAGAGCCAAGGGAATGCCAGACGCTCCAGGAATGCACGCATCTGAGCAGTCACATCACCAAAGTATATCGGCGAGCCGAGAACCAAGCCGTCGGCCTGGGCAGTTTCTTCGAGAACAGGCGTCAGCGCATCCTTGAACTTGCAGACATTCGAGGCCTTCCCCTTGATTTTGCAAGCCATACACGACATACAGCCTTTGTAGTCCAAGCCATACAGGCGTACCGTTTTCACTTCAATTTGGTCGCTGACAGACATCGCACCTTCGGCAAACTTCTGCAGCATCGAGGCTGTATTGAAATTCTTTCGCGGGCCTCCGTCGACGATCATAATCTTCTTCATATTATAGTAGGTTTTTTTGATGAAACAAATCTTGCGAGCATTTTCTCTGCTAAGGGCACATACCACGTCTGCACTTCTTCTGCCGTCGGCGTATGTCCACCGGGGAAATGGAACGAATGGTCGTAATGCTTCAGGAAGAGAGGCTCGAAGTGTGCCAGCGTGTCCTGTTCACCGAACAAACCCCAGATGCGGTCTTTAGAGGAAGCGTTGCAGCTATCGAACTGTTTGGCCTCCAGCTCGGCAAACTCTTCAATCAACGATTCGTTGATGATGAAGTTCTGGTTGCCGTCCTTTCGAGGCGATTTGTATTGATGCTCGCCGATGCGTTGCTTCAGAAACTCCGTCATCTGGAAATGTGGATTGCCAAGCAAGGCAGGTATGCCAACAACGGGAGCCACCATCTGAGCATAGAACGAACCGCAGCTGTTGCCAATCAGCAGGTCGGGTTTCTCACGGTCTGTCAGCTCCCGAATCACGCCGAGTGCCTCCTTCGGGTGTATCGGTAAATCGGGAGTCAGCACCTCTGCACGATCCTTGAAAGACTCACGAAGCGCCTGAGCGGGTATACATTGCCCACTTGCAAAGAATCCGTGGAGGAACAGTATCTTCTTCATTTTATTTTCATTTCTGTTTTTACTTGTCTTGCATCACATGTAATGCTTCAGGCAAAGTGTTACAATCATAACATGCTTTCCAATCGTTCTACCGCATTGGTGATATCAGCTTGAAACCTCTTGTGGTCTCGCAGGAAGTCGGTTCTGCCATCGGAGATTGTTTCGTACAGCTCCCGGCTCATGTCATCAACATACGACGCAATGGCGTATTCAATGTCATCCCTTTGCCAGTCGAGGGAAGAATGTATATAGACATTCCGCTTCTGATGCAGGAAGCTATAGGCGGTTTCTATGCTATCACGTGTTATCATGCATCGTAGCCAATTGGTCGGAATTGTTTCTGGCGCTCACTCCACACAAAACCTCTCTCAAACAAGTAGTCCTTAATCTCCTCCGGCTCTCTGTTGAAAGCAAAGCACAAGGATTCCAGCGAGTCGAACTCTTCGTCACGCAGAAGCATGTTGACACTCGATACGAGTATGGCAGGGTCTTTAGGCAGATAATCCATCGTTCATAATAGTTAAACGGTCACATTCGGGCACATATCATACCCAATCGAAATTCTCTTTTCCTGCACCAATCTCAAAGTGATACTTGGCAATGCCGAGATCCAGTTGCGTGTAGCCAACTAAGGAAAATCCCTTCTTGGCACGAACCTGATGACGGCCGTCTTTCTCGCCGACATATTCAAACGAGAATTTCTGTTGGTTCACAGCCGTTGGAGCTAGCAAAGCCGCCTCAACACCTTTTCTGAACCAAGGGGGTGTGAGGTCGCCAGCCTTGCTAACCTGGCCAACTGTCTTGATCTTATGGCTGACGCCTTGTGTCTCCCCATAGCCGATGGCGATGTAGCAGGCTATCTTCTCGTCTTCATCGAGCTCGTAGGTCCCTGGAACCTTCGAGTAAGAGAGACCTACCCAGCAGGTGTTCAAGCCGAGCGTCTGGGCGAGAAGCACCAGATGTTCACCGTAGTAGCCGATGCGCTCGTCCAGGTCGTCGGCCTTTTGTCCTGCCATCACAAGATAGTTGCTGACGTTGCGGAACTTGCCGTACTTTGCCAATGTTCCTTGAAATGCCTTGGGCTCGTTCTGAATCAGTTGAATGTGGAGACGGCCTCGTTGGTTGGCCGCGGCTATCTCTTCTTCCAACCGTTTGACAACTTCATCGGTCAACGGCTGTTCTTTGTATGCCCTTACACTATGTCGGGCTTCAATAGCTTCTTGTAGAGTCATGATGTTTTATATTCTAATGTATTGATATTTGCTTTTGTAAATAGTAACTATCTTTTGGGTTGCAAGCTGTGCCGATACTCGCTTGGCGAGAGACCGAGATGCTTGGTGCAGTAGCGGCTGAAATACGAAAGCGAGGTGAAATTCATGCGGTCAGCAATCTGGGTGAGCGACAGTCGTTCATCGTCCAAATAGTCTTTCAAGATAGGAATGGTATGTCGGTCGATGTACGAGGTAACGCTATGACCCGTCACACGCTTGATAGTGGCCGAGAGGTATTTGGGGGAAACGTTCAGCCGCTCGGCATAATAGCTCACATCGCGTTCCGTTCGACTGATGCCGGTAGCAAGGAGCGCCATCAGCTGTTTCACGATAAAGGCCGTGCGGTCGGTGTGCGTATCTGTGGCCTCTCGCTCAGCATGGGCCTCGAAGATGTCGTACATCATCGTCAGGCAGAGACTGCCCATTAATTGGTGATAGAACTGCAGATGGCGGTCTTCCATGCGGTCGCGCAGACGGTGGAAGTCGTCCAGCAACCGTTGGGCCTGCTCTTCGGTTAGCTTAATGACAGGATCTTGGTTCAGCGAGATGCTGCCACCGATGCTATAGTTGTTCGACGGCAACAGGTTCTGCAGGAACTTATAGTCAGCGGCAAACCACTCCACCTGCATATCAGCATGAGCCGCCAGGTTCTTCACCCTATTGGGCATTGGTATCACAACTAGATCGTTTTTTGCGATATGATAGCAATGCTCATGAAACACAAAGCTCCCCTCCCCTGCCAAACACAGCAGATGCATACAGGTGTGGTTCAACTCACGGGCATTCATCCCGTAGAAGTCGGTGGAATATTGAAAATCCGTCTTCATATTGCGATCATCTTTTCTCTATATCTCCTTTTCCTTTATTCATTACTACTGTCTTATCCACCACCGTCAGCAAGGCGTAAGCCTTGCACCGCAACACTGGTATCATGGCCGATCGTGCAGATGGTCTCAGCCAAACGGTTCAGGTAATGGAAACGGTCGTAGTCGCTGTCAAAAGCAGGCATATCCTCAGGCCACGGAGCAAGGATTAACAACGAACCAGAGGCACATGCTTCAAAGCGACTGCGCTCAGGTTTCCAGTATCGGCCGATGGGAGCAGCCTGCAGATGAATCAATCGCAGCCGTTGTTCCAATGCCATCTTTTTGATACGCTTCTCACATTCAGATATGCCTGGGGTGACCAACACATCTCCACTATTGGCCGCCGAAATCAGTCGCTGGCTTTCTGTCTTCCAGAAATCGGTGTTTTCGGTTGGTACGCCATTTGTGCGGCGGTGGAAGAACACCTGATGCTTCTCAGGTTGGCGCAGAAGAAGCATATTGCCGAAAGCGCTATACCGCACGCCGCCAATAGTAATGCATAAGGCACGCTCGAACAGATTGGGATACTCTCGGCGCATCATGTAGCGGAGCGGATTGTCGCGGAGATAGCGTTTCCAATTCTCCAACTGGCCATCGCGCATCAAGATGTGATCGTTGTAATTGGGTTCGAAGAGAGGCGTGTGTTGGTCTGCGGCTGACGCCGAAGACGCGGTGACTTCCTGTTTCCACCAAGCACGGCTGATGCCTCCTTTGAAAGCGCCAACGATAATGCCAAGGTGTTTGCCTTCAGGTAGTGATTGGCTGATGCGGACAATCATGTGAATATGATCAGGCATGAGGCATACCTGCCAAACATCGACCATTGGATAAAAATGGTGTATCTTGGGAATCTCGTTTTCGAGAACAGCCTTTCCAAGTACAGAAGGTTTGAGACGAGGCTTTTCGCCACCACTTTTTGTGGTTCCAACGATTTCGCCAAAGACAGGACGTCTGTCGGCAACCACCATAGTCACCTCGTATGTTCCTGGCACAGCGTAGTTGTGTCCATACATGCGTCGTGTCTGACAACCTTCGCTCATCGCTTCATTTGATGTTTCAACCACTATTTACAGCACAAAATTACACATTATTTTAGATATAAACGAACGATTTCAGCAAAAAGTGAAAATCGTGGCGCAATTTGTGAAACAAAAGTAACAGAAAAACGCCGTACCTTTGCAAACGAAATGAAACAAGTCAACTAAACAAATTATGAGTATCAAGAGTATCTTCACAGCCGCAATGGCATTGCTCGTATCGACGGCATGCAACGGCACCAAGCAACAGCAAACAGAATCATCAACTTCAAAAGAGACAACAGTTATGGCAAAAGACGGTAAGACATTGGTAGTGTTCTTCTCGCATGCGGGAGACAACTACTCAGTAGGAAATATAGAGGTAGGCAATACAAAGATTGTGGCCGACTATATCACTGAACTGGCAGGTGCAGAGCAGTTTGAAATTGTCACGCACAAATATGACGGCATGGCATACAACCCGCTTATCAAGCTGGCGCAGGAAGAAGCCAAGAATGGTGAACTGCCGGAATACGAAGGCGACATCGATTTAAGTGCTTACGACACCGTGTTCATTGGAGGTCCAGTTTGGTGGGGCACCTATCCACAGGTGATGTTTACCTTCTTCAAGAAGCACGTTAATGATTTAGCGGGCAAGACGGTCGTCCCCTTCACTACCCACGAGGGCTCAGGTTTGGCCAACTGCGTTGAGGACGTGAAGGCCGCCTTCCCGGGAGCCAACGTCACGAAGGGCTTCAGCATCAATGGTCACGAAGTGCGCTCTGGAAAAACGAAAGTAGAGAAGTGGTTGAAAGGACTTGGATTTTAAAAATATAAATCATGATGGAATACATTAAATTGTACAATGGCGTTGAAATGCCATCCTTGGGCTACGGAGTGTTTCTGGTGAGCCCTGACGAGTGTGAACGTTGCGTAAGTGATGCGCTGAGTGTGGGTTATCGCTTGATAGACACAGCCCAAGCTTATCAGAACGAAGAGGGCGTGGGCAACGCCTGGCGCAAGAGTGGACTGAAGCGTGAGGATTTGTTCCTCGTAACGAAAGTGTGGATTTCGAATGCCGGCGAAGAAAAAGCCGCCAAGAGCATTGACGAGAGCTTGCGCCGGTTGCAGACCGACTATATCGACCTACTGCTCATCCATCAGGCATATGGTGATGTGTTCGGCACATGGAGAGCTATGGAAAAGGCTTATCGCGCAGGAAAAGTTCGTGCCATCGGTGTTTCGAACTTCCAGGCTGGCCGTTTCTTCGACTTTGCCCACTATGTGGAAATCAAGCCAATGGTGAACCAGCTGCAATGCAACACGCTCATCCAACAGACGGGTATCGAGCCCATCCATGCCGAGTTTGGCACACGGATGATGGCATGGGGACCGCTTGGCGGACAAGGCGTTGAGGGCATTGTGAAGAGCGAAGAACTTTCAGCTATCGGTGTGAAGTACAATAAATCAGCCGCTCAGGTCGCTCTACGCTGGCTCACTCAGCGTGGCATCGTGGCCATTCCCAAGTCGAGCCACAAGGAGCGCATGGCACAGAATTTCGACATCTTCGACTTCACGTTAAACGAAGAAGACATGGATCAGATTGCCAAGCTGAACCAGCACGACACAGGCACCATCAACTTTGGCGATCCACAGTTCGTGAAGTATCTTATTGAGAATTACGGATAGGACTGCTTACTGGCTCTAGAAGCAATGCTTTGGGGCTCTAAGAGCTATGCTTTTGGGCGCCAGGAGCATTGCTTTCAGACGCTGGGAGCATTGCTTTTAGAAGCTGAAAGCATTGCTTTTAGAAGCTGAAAGCATTGCTTTTAGGCCCTAAGAGCATTGTCTTTAGACTCTTGGGGCTACACCTTATAAATCAAGGAGTTATGCTCTACAGTTCAAGCGATAATTTAACAAGATGATTACTTCCCTAAGAACTCGCTTGGAGTGATGCCGGTTGTTCGCTTGAAGAGGCGAGTAAAGTGATGAGGGAAGTCGAAGCCAAGCAGGCGTGAGGTCTCGCTGATGTTATGGCCGTTCATCAGTAGACTCTTGGCCTGATTGATGACGTAGTTATGAATGTAGCCAATGGCCGTACCACCTGTGGCCTTGTGGACGAGATCACCAAAATAGCGTGGTGAATAAGCCAGCTCTGAGGCACAATAGGAAACGGTGGGTAGGCCATGCGACAATTGCCGATTCTCGCGGAAATATTGTTGCAGCAGGTTGTGAAAACGTTTTAGCAGGTCATTGCTGCCTGTGTCCTCCTCAGACAACTGTCGCAGGTAGATGCGGTTGCAGTATTCGAGTATCAGCCGCAAGTAGCCCAAAAGGATGTTGCGAAGTGATGGCGAGTCGTCGTGACTGGCCATCTCTTCACGCATTTGGCTGAGTAGTTGCGTGATGTTAAGCCACTCGTTAGGCTCCATGCGTAGCGAGTCGGTGAAGAAATAAGAAAAGAACTGATAGCGCTCCATGTGGTGCTCGAGGTCTGAACCATGCAACAGTTCCGGCGACCAGAGAATAGCCCAGCCACTAATCGTGAACGGTTCGCCACTGTCTTCTCCCCCACCCAACTGACCGGGCGCGACAGCAATAATCGAGGCATCGCTCACCTGTAACTGACGGATGCCGTAAGTAAGATTCTTGGGGAATTCGCGCTGAATGAACATTCCGTACACGCCGTAGTTGTTCAGACTGTTGTGAACGGGCGACACTTCATCGTAGTGAATGACGCTCAACAATGGATGTAGCTCCTCAGCACCTACAAACCGGGCATAGTCGTTTGGATTGTCAACTTTCAGTATCTTCTTCATGCAGCAGTAATAAGTTAGGTTTCGCACTGCAAAGATATAAAAAAGGCGTCGAAATAGCCTAAAAATGGTAGCTATTTTATAGATTTTAAGCACTTTCTGCGAAATTGGTATATAGTCAGCCAATATGTGTAAAACCCCAATGAAATAATGTTTGTATCTTTGCATCATCAAATTAATAATAAGGAGGTATGAAGCAGATTCTTTTGTTTTTAGCAGCGATACTGTTCAGCTGCTGTTCGTCAGACAATGAAATGAAAGCTGAGAATATGGAACAGAAAATGTATATCACCATCGACGGGCAGACACAGAGCGTGACACTCGTTGACAATTCGGCCACACGGGCTTTGGTGGAAAAGTTACAGCAAGCACCTATCAGCGTGACGCTCAACAGTAGCGGTGGCTTCGAGATTTGGGGTGCATTAGGTTTTTCATTGCCCACAAGCAACCAACAGATTACAGCTCAGCCGGGAGATGTCATCCTTTATAGCGGCAGTAACATCTGTTTGTTCTACGGTTCGAACTCTTGGAGTTACACACGCTTAGGCAAGATTGACGGCATGTCGGAGAGTGAGCTGCGCTCGTTCCTGAAAGCCGGCGAGAGCAATATCAGCGTAACGCTTTCGCTGGCTAATACTACCGCCATCAAGGACCTCACCTCCGCTCCTTCTTCCATAAGCGAAGACCGCATTTACTCGTTGAACGGGCAGCGGGTGACGAATCCTTCACATGGCATATACATCAAAAACGGCAAAAAAACGATATTATGAAAAGAGTAATAGTTATTTCAACGAGCCTGCGTCGCGGCTCAAATAGCGACATGCTCGCCGACCAGTTTGCTGCAGGAGCAAAGGCTGCAGGAAACGAGGTGGAGAAAATATCCCTCGTCGGCAAGAACATCCAGTTCTGCAAGGGATGTATGGGTTGTCAGAAATTAGGCCGTTGTGTCATCAACGACGATGTGAACGACATCATGGCGAAAGTGCTAAAGGCCGATGTTGTCGTGTGGGCAACACCCATCTACTATTATGAAATGAGTGGTCAGATGAAGACACTCATCGATCGTATGAATGCGATGTACTCATTGGATTATCATTTCCGCGACATCTATCTGCTGACCACAGCTGCCGAAGAAGAGGAAGAAACTCCGAAGCGTGCAGTAACAGGCTTGATGGGTTGGATTGACTGCTATCCCAAAAGCCGTTTGGCTGGCACTCTCTTTTGCGGCGGCGTGAACGATGCCCGTGAGATAGAAGGTAATGCAAAACTGAATGAAGCTTTTGAATTAGGTAAGAATGTATGAAACGATTGATATTAGCCGCAGTTCTGCTGGGTGGAATGCTTACGAGCTGCACAAACAAGGAACAAAACAAAACTGAAGAGAATATGACGACAATGAATTTGACCCAGGAGTGGGACAAGGTGTTCCCGCTGAGCGAGAAAGTGAATCACAAGAAGGTGACGTTTAAAACACAGTACGGACTGACGCTGGCGGCAGATCTCTATACTCCCATCAACACCCCTGATGGAGGGAAGTTTGCAGCACTGGCTGTTTCTGGTCCGTTTGGCGCAACAAAAGAGCAGTCCAGCGGTCTCTATGCCATGCGGATGGCTGAGCGTGGGTTTGTGGCGCTGGCTTTCGACCCGTCGTATACTGGTGAGAGCAGCGGTGAGCCTCGTCGCACGGCTTCGCCCGATATCAACACCGAGGACTTCATGGCTGCTGTCGATTTCCTGTCGAAGCAGGAAAACGTGGACCCAGAACGCATTGGCATCATCGGCATCTGCGGTTGGGGAGGCATCGCCCTGAATGCAGCCGCAGCCGACACACGCATTAAGGCTACAGTTGCCTCGACGATGTACGATATGACTCGCGTCAGCGGCAATGGCTATTTCGATAGCGAGGACAAGGAAGAATCGCGCCACGCTGCCCGTGAGGCAATGGCTAAGCAGCGCCTGACCGATCCCATGGCGATGGCCGGTGGTGTTATCGATCCCCTACCCGACGACGCGCCACAGTTTGTCAAAGATTACTTTGACTACTACAAGACCGAGCGTGGCTACCACAAGCGCAGCGGCAACTCGAACGATGGTTGGCGTGTCATCGGTACGCAGGCTTTCGCCAACAGCCGTTTCCTCTACTACACCAACGAGATTCGCTCGGCCGTGCTCGTGATGCATGGCGAGAAAGCTCACTCGCGTTATTTTGGCGAAGCTGCCTATCACTATATGGTAGAGGGCAAGGCTGAAGGCTATAACACCGTGGGCAAGCCCAATCCCAATCCTGAGAACAAGCAATTGCTCATCATCCCCGGTGCCTCGCATTGCGACCTCTATGACGGTGGCTACACAGAATTAAAGGGTAAGGGCGAGCCAAAGAATCTCATTCCTTGGGACAAGCTGGCCACATTCTTCGAAGAGAATCTGAAATAAAAAACTTAAAAAATGGTAAGTCCCAAGGCAATATGCATTTGCTTTGGGATTTATTTCGTATATTTGCGGAAACATTCTGCAATAATACATGCTATGAATCGTAGTCAAGAAATCATTCGTACCAGTTGGATTGGCATTATAGCCAATGTGCTTTTGGCCGGTTTCAAGGCCGCTGTAGGTATTCTTTCCAGTTCGGTAGCCATTGTGATGGATGCCGTTAACAATCTGAGCGACGCGCTGTCGAGTGTCATCACCATTATTGGCACCAAGCTCTCGCAGCGTCCTGCCGACCGTAAGCACCCGTTCGGTTTCGGACGCATCGAGTATTTTAGCGCCATCATCATTGCCGTTATCGTTTTGTCGGCAGGTATCACCTCACTCATTGAGTCGGTCAAGAAGATATTCGACCCAACCGAGCCCGAATACACCACGACAACACTCGTGGTCGTCGCGGTGGCCATCGTGGTAAAGCTGGTGCTAGGACAATACGTGAAGCGCAAGGGAGAGAAGCTGAAGAGCGATGCCCTGATAGCCTCTGGCTCTGATGCGTTGTTCGATGCCATCATCACATTGTCTACACTCATCTCGGCTGGCGTGATGCTCATCTGGGGTATTTCGCTCGATGGAATCCTTGGTGCCTTGATCTCGCTGGTCATCATCAAGGCTGGTATAGAAATGCTGGCTTCGCCCATCAATGAGTTGTTGGGAACCAGTATTCCTGCGGAGCTCACGAAGCAAATCATCAAGGAAGTCTCAGAGTTCGAAGGCGTGCATGGTGTTTACGACCTGATACTCCACAACTATGGTCCCGATGTGAAGATTGGTTCTCTGCATATCAACGTCCTCGACACGATGCCTGCCCACGACATTCATGGCCTTACCCGCAAAATCACTACGCAGATGTTCGAGCGTCACGGCATCATTACAACCGTTGGCATCTACGCCATCGCAACAGGTGAAAACCGCCGTGCAGAATTGCAGTCGAAGGTGATGCGTACCCTCGCCGCCCACGAGGAAATTGTTCAGGTGCACGGCTTCTATTATTCGGAAAAGGAGAACATGCTTTCCGTCGATGTTGTTCCAGACATCACAGAACACGACGATTCCGCCCTCATCAGCAGGCTCACCAGCGAGATTCAGCCTTTCGTCCCTGGCATGAATGTGGTCATCGTGGTGGACCATAACTATAGCGAATAATAACAAGAACAAAAAACAAAACACAAATCAAATAACGACTATGCAAGGAAACTTTTCTTATTACAACCCCACCAAGCTTTATTTTGGTGACGAGTCATTGAACTTCCTGAAGGACGAGCTGAAAGCTTACGGCCCGAAGGTGTTGCTGAACTATGGTAGTGGTAGCGTGAAGCGCAACGGCATCTACGATCAGGTGGTAGCCATCCTGAAGGAGGCTGGCAAGACCATTGTGGAGAATCCTGGTGTGATGACAAACCCCACGCTTGAGAAACTGAACGAAGGCGTGAAGATTGCCCGTGAGAACGATGTAGACCTGATTCTCGCTCTTGGCGGCGGCAGCGTTTGCGACTACTCGAAAGCCGTAGCGGCATCGGTGTTCTACGAAGGCGACTACTGGGATCAGTTCTGGCTGAAGCAGCAGAACCCTGCAGAAGGTCAGCGGCTGTTGCCCGTGGGTTGCATTCTGACGATGGCCGGCACAGGTTCGGAGATGAATGCCGGCACGGTGATCACCGATGCTGAGCACACGTTCAAGGTTGGCCATGTGTTCGATAGCCGTCTGATGCCGAAGTTCTCCATCCTGAACCCGAAGTTCACGATGACCGTTCCCGAGAATCAGATGAAGGCCGGCATCTACGACATCATGAATCACATCATGGAACAATACTTCTCCGACTTCGACGACAACACCAGCGACTACCTCGCTGAAGGCCTGATGCGGTCGGTCATCCACAGCAGTCGTATCGCCGTGAAGAATCCGCAAGACTACGAGGCACGCTCGAACATCATGTGGACTGCCACTTGGGCTCTCAACACGCTTATCGGTTTGGGCAAGCAGGAGGACTGGATGGTTCACATGATTGGTCACAGCGTTGGTGCTTGGACACATGCTCCTCACGGCTACGCCCTGGCTTCCGTCTCAATGGCTTACTATCGTCGTGCCATGAAACCCGGTCTGCAGAAGTTCGTTCGCTTTGCCAATAACGTGTGGGATATCAAGGGTGATGGCATGTCCGACGAGCAAATTGCCGAGGCTGGCCTGCAGGCTCTGAAGGAATGGATGCTGGAGATTGGTCTGCCTCTCACCATTAGCGAGTTGGGTGCAACGGCCGAGATGATTCCAGGCATCACCGAAACCACCGTCGTCTATCCTGCTGGATATCTGAACTTGAGCAAAGAAGATGTGGCAGAGATTCTGAAGGAGAGCCTGTAAACGGCAACTCCCGTAAAAATGGTAAATGATTCCGTAATTGTGGTAGCGCGATTACGGAATCTGTTTTGTACCTTTGCCATCGAAATAAAACAAGCTGAAAGATGAAATACGTAAAATTGGGAATAACAATGGCGGCACTCTTCATGATGACGCTGCAAACGAAAGGACAGAACATGACACTAACATCAAAACAACAAGCACTCGTGGCCATTGCAGCCAACGAGGCTAAGGGAAACATCGAAGGACTGAAAGCAGCCCTGAACGAAGGACTTGAAACGGGACTCACCGTGAGCGAAGCCAAGGAGGCGCTGTCGCAGCTCTATGCCTACACGGGATTTCCGCGTTCGCTGAATGCACTTGGTGCATTGCAGCAGGTCATCAAGGAACGCACAGAGGCTGGTCTGCGTGTGGAAGAAGGTCGCGAGGCCGACCCTCTACCCGTGGACTATGATGCGCTGAAGCAAGGCACCGAGGTGCAAACGCAGCTCTGCGGAGGAAAGCCGTTCACTTACACCTTCGCACCTCAGACCGACTACTATCTGAAAGCGCACCTCTTTGGCGACATCTTCGCCCGCAACAACCTAACGTTTACAGAGCGCGAAATTGTCACCGTATCGGCCATCTCGGCTCTGCCTGGTTGCGAACCGCAACTGCAAGCCCACGTGTCGGGAGCAAGAAGCATGGGCGTCAGCGATGAGACGCTGAAGGCGATGCCGGCTCTGCTGGAACAGAAGATTGGAACTGCTGAGGCCGAGCGACTTCGCGGAGCACTCGCTGCAGTCTTTGGAGAGAGCTACAGTACTGTGCAGACGGTCGATTTCACCGTTTGGCCCCAGGGTGAACGCAATCCATACGGTAAGTATTTCACTGGTGAGAGCTACCTTGCCGACGTTGGCGGTGGTGTGATGAATGTTACCTTTGAGCCTCGCTGCCGTAACAACTGGCACATACACCACAAGCAAGTGCAAGTGCTGATTTGCGTTGCTGGTCGTGGCTGGTATCAGGAATGGGGCAAGGAAGCCGTTCCGATGACTCCCGGCACCATCATCGCCGTCCCTGCCGAAGTGAAGCATTGGCACGGAGCCGCTAAAGACTCATGGTTCCAACACCTGACGTATCACAAAGATGTGCAGGAAGGAGCTAGCAATGAATGGCTGGAGGCCGTCACCGATGAGGTTTACGACAAGCTGAAATAAAAGGGAGGGAGATACGCTTCGCGTCTTTTAGAAAACAGAAGAAAACATTAAAAACAAGAGAAAACAATTAGATTATATGATTTATAATAAAGTGGTTTTCTTATGTAGTTCTTGTTTTCTTATGTTTTTATAAAGCCCGCATTGCGGATTATCTTACAAGGAAGTAGCAAACCAAGGCGATTTGGGCAAAGAGTATGAGAGGAATGCCATACTGGAACTTCTTGTGTAGCGTCTTATGATGCCAGGTTTTCATGCCCAGCCAAGCGCCGATGCTTCCACCAACAACAGCCAATCCCAGGAGCGTTGCTTCTGGGATTCTCCATTTCTGGTGTTTTGCCTTCCACTTATCGATGCCGAACATAAAGAACGCCAGCACATTGATGACGATGAGATAAACGAGAAGAATCTTTATGAACGGTGCATCCATCATATCCATCATATCAACTTGTCTAAATCAACTGAAACGCCCACGCTGAAGGTTGTACCCGTGGTCAGTGGCGAGCAATAATAATATGCCTTCGGCTTGTAATTAAAAAGGTTGTCGACGGCAGTCGTAAGCGTGATGCCACGCCAAATGTGATGCTGGAGCATCAACTTCCAAATGGTGTAGCCCTGATCCACTTTCTCGCTTCCCGACTGCGGACGGCCCTGGCATCGACCGGATAGGGCTGCATCAATGGCATAGTAGCGCGAGAAGCGATGTTCGTAGCCAACACGCCAAGTCATGGAATGTGAGCGAGGCTGGTAGAACTGCGAGTAGAACACATTGCCCGTCTCGTGCATCCATGAATAGTTCAGCTTAAACGAAACGCCACAATCCCAGATGTGGCCGAGACTCATGTCTACGCCCCAAACCGTAATGCCTTCCTCGTTCCAGTAGAGTGCGCTTTCCATGCCGTTGTAGGGACCGCCGTCGATGGTGACGATGCGTTTGTCGAAAATATTGCAATAGCCCACGAGAGTGAAATTGTAGCGTCCGTCGATGAATCCCATGTTATCGATGCGATTCGTACGCTCGAGGGCTACATTGAAGTTATGGCTCTTCTCAGGCTCGAGGTCAGGATTTCCAATAATCATGTATCCCATGTTGCCCATGTCGAAATGCATGTACATCTCCTTCAGCGTGGGAGCACGGAAGCCACTGGCATAGTTCGCACGGAAGGTCATCCACGGCAGCTTATACACAACGGCAAGTCGCTCGGTAAGCGCCTTCTGCGATGAAGCCGAGAAGTAGTCGTACCGAATGCTTCCAACGATGTTCAGCGTCGGCGTGATGTTCCAATCGAACTGTGCATAACCATCGATGTTGCTTTGCTCGTGACTGGTGCCTGTAATGAACTGATAGGTAGAGAGATAGTCGTGCATGAAGTCGGCGCCGACAATCAGATGGTTCTTGCCAAACTGATTGCTGAACAGCGCATGAACGACGTGCTGCTGGTTGCTGTAGTCGTGGTCATGCGTGCGAGTGCCGTTAGGCAGGAAGTCGGCCTTGTCGTATTGGTCGAAGGCGTACGAAAGCTCCAAATGCCGATCGTAGTTCCAGTTGTAGCGGCCCTTCAGTCCTGCGCTATAAGCGTTGAAATGATAGTCGTGGGTGTCGCGCTCACTGGTACGGAAGAAATAGCTGCCGCGGCCCGTCAATGTGAGGTGATCAGTAACACGCCACGTCAATCGTTCTTTCACGTTGTAGGTCTTCTGACCATAGAGGCGACTGAAGTTGGAGTCGTCTTGAAGAATAGACTCGTCGTAAGGCAAGCCCTGTGCCTTCTTCATCAGTTCGATGGCAATCTCCTCTGCGGAATGTGCCTTCGGCAGGTTAATGGGATCAATGCTGGTATGCTGGAAGCTCGTCTGCGAGTTCCATTTCGCGTTATTAAACGAGAAACTGGCCCCGTTGCGCCATTCGTTGCCGAAGGTGTTGAAGCGCGAGTGAGCACGAGCCTTCCACGGCTCCAGGTTCTCACGGCTGATGATATTCACCACTCCGCCGACGGCATTCGAGCCGTAGAGAGCCGACGAAGCACCTTTCACAATCTCGATGCGCCCGACGTTTTCGAGATTCATGCGATTGTAGTCGACGTTATCCATCGTCTCACCTGCCATGCGTTCACCGTCGACCAGGAAGAGAACGGCATTTCCACCAAAGCCACTCATGTTGAGCGACGTCTCCTGGCTCATGGCCAAGCCAAACTCCAGTCCAGGAATCTCCTGCGTAAGCATGTCCTGAATGTTGGTGGCATCGGCAATCTTGATGTCATGAGGAGTGATGAGGCGCGTGACCACCGGTGCATCCTTCAATGCCTTTGGCGAATGCGATGCCGTCACGACAACCGGATTCAGTTCCACCGAGTCGCGAATCGTGGTTTGTGCCACAACACTGATAGCTGGCACAGCCCAAGCCATGCCAGCTACAAGTGTACGTATGAATATGTTCGTCGAGCGCTCTTTCACAACTATTTATCCTTGCTGCCGTTGAAGGTGGTTACCATTTCGAACGGCATACTGCCAAACTTCAAAACATAGGTTGCAACAACGGCCTTTCCTTTAGGATTGGTATCGAACACTACCATCAGTTTAGACACGGTAAAGGTTTTCTCTTCTCCTTTGGCATTGGTGACCGTACCAGTGAATGAGTCGAGCGTTCCGGAGGCGCCATTGTTATACTTCTTCAGCGGGATGTTCTTCACCGTGAGTGCCGGAATGACCATCATGCCTTCTCCCGACTGAGGAATAATCATATCGATGCTTGAGTCGGAGGACTTAACGAACTTGAATGTAGCGGTGTCGTCTTCGGGATCTCCCATGATGACGATAGTCTCTTCACCAGTATAGGAACCTACCACCTCATCGGCAACAGCTACGGCGGAATCGTCGTCGCTATCGCATGAACAAACACCAATCACGATGGCAACTGCGGCCATCATCACTCTCAGAAAATTGTTGATTTTCATAAACTTCATAAATTTGATTAAATAATTACTTATTGTCTAGTATAGTTGTGTTATTGCGCTGTGCTCAGTTGCTGATTCTCGTAGTCATACTCCGACCCGTAGGCGCTATGAGGAATGCTGAAGATGACGATCATGAACAAAACCGCCAGGGCGACCATCCACCTATTATGCTTCCACTTGAGCGTTAAGAGAGCCGCCAAGAAGAACAAGAACGACAGCAACGTCTTATTGTCTGTCAGGTCGGTGCCATAAGGAAATCCCGTCCACCAAGGTCCGAAAGCCGCATGCTGCACGAGTGGGCCTAAGATGAAACCACCGACAAACAGCGTAGCAACGGTGATCAGCAGCCACCGCTTGTATTCCTTTCGCGTGATAACCAGCATGAGTGTGTAAACAGCAAACAGCATGGCGGCAAACATCAGCAGAATGTGAGGAATCAAGATGCCGGCAGGAACATCGTTACGAAAGCGTATGACGACGGGTTCTTCAGCCAGATAATCCTCACCGTCGACGGTAAGATAATATTGCAGCTTTCCTGCGACGGGCTGAACGGGCAAAGCGGCTTGCAACACGCTGTCCTTCCACAAGAAATCGGCAGAGGAATAGTCGTTTGCCGTAGGATATTGACGATAGTGCAACTGTGCCTTGGCGTCAGCGGGAAGACCTTTCAGTTTCACGATTTCATCTTTCTGCACACCACTTCTGGGCAGCTTCAGCTGATAGCTATCGCCACGCAACTCGACCGTCACTCGTTTGGGATGCGTGGGACCGGTGACGCGCTGGTAAATGCTCAAAGCCAATGTGATGACTACGGCCAATAGCCAATATAGGAATTTCTTCATCTCACGGGAGGTGTTAAATGTACTTGGAAAACAATTGTCCTTTCGTCGCGCAGAACCTTCACGGGAATGGTTGTGCCAGCCTTCAGCTCCGAAAGCCGCTCCATGTATTCATTAATGTCTTTAACGGGCTTGCCATCGATTTCCTGAATGATGTCTCCGCTGCGGATGCCGGCCTCGTGAGCGGGCTTTCCTGCAACAACGATATCGGCACGAAGACCGGGAATATCGCTTGCTCCCATGACATCGGGCATCAGACCCAGTGTCACCTTAAACTTTGCGTGACTCATCTTCTGACTGCTTGGCACGTTGATGTAATCGGGTGCCTGGGGCATAGCTGCCAGACGGGTGATTAGCTGTTGCGTGAAATCGAAGGTCTGCTGCATGCCATCGTAATTCAAGGTTGAAGGAACGTCGGCAGGAGTGTGATACTCCATGTGGCCACCTGTGGTGAGGAAGAGCACAGGAATATCGGCAGCCACGAACGATGCCTGGTCGCTAGGACCATAGCCATCAGGAATGCAGCTGACGTGCAGTCCGGTCTGTTCGGCTACATTCTCCACCATCTCCTTAAACGTGCTGCTCGTGCCCGTTCCCGAAACACTCATGGCATTGTTGCGCATGCGTCCAACCATGTCCAGATTCACCATCGCAACAATTCGCTTGAGGTCGCCGGGAAGGTTGATGCGTTGCTGGTCGGCATGCTTCATCCAGTCAAGGAAGAACTTCGAACCCACCAAGCCTTGCTCCTCAGCACCGAAGAAGGCGAAGATGATGCTTCGTGGCGAGCGCACCTTTTTAAAATGCTTTGCCAGCTCGAGCACTACAGCATCTCCACTTGCATTATCGTCGGCACCGGGATGAACGCCCAGCGTGTCTGGACGGCGAGAACCAGAGTCCTTGCCACCCATGCCCAGATGGTCGTAATGCGAACCTACGACGATGTATTCGTTTCTCAGCTGCTTGTCGGTTCCCGGAAGCACAGCAATGATGTTATGTGTGGTGCGCTTCTCCGTCTTTCCGTAGGTGAAATTGTGATAGAAGCCCACCTTCTTCTTACCACGCACAATGGGTTTCAGCTTCAGGCCGCGCAGCTTGCCGACAATGAATTTCGAAGCAAGCGTGTCGCCGCGAGTGCCGGGATATCGGCCACCAAGCTCTTGCGAAGCGAGGTATTCCACCGCTTGTCGCATGTCGTCGAGCCGCATTGCCGTACTGCGCTCATCGGTCCGCAGACTTTGAGCGTGTGTCTGCGAAGCGAGTGCGAAAGCCAAAGATAATATCAGCAAATATTTTCTCATGAATCTTGCTTTTTCAAATTTCGAGTGCAAAGGTACAACAAATATTTCAATCTACCAATCCATATTTATGATGATTTTGCCTTAAAATACATACCTATATATGAGTAGAATCATTGCAAATAGTGGGATTCTCGTTCGCTGCATCCCCATAAATAGTGAGATTCAACCACTTGTTAGTATGCAATTGCATGCACCGGCATTTTTGGCAATGCATAAAAAAGAAAAAGAAAAGGAAAAGGAAAATGAAAGAGAAAATGAAAATGAAAGAGAAAATGAAAATGAAAAAGAAAAAGAAAATGAAAATGAAAGGGAGTAAGAATATAAATATTCTTCCTCCTCTTCTTCTACTGTTAGCGATCGCTAACAGTTAGGAGGAGGAGAAGGAGGAGGATTTATTATGAATAAGATTTACTATGAATCGAAACAAAATCATCACAAACTACAAACATTTTGCTAAAGAGAAATATACGATTTTATACGATCGCATTTTTGGTAATACATAATAAGGATAAAGATAAAGATAAGGATAAGGATAAAGATAAAGATAAGGATAAAGATAAGCAGCATAGCTGCTGTAAGCATTAGCGAACCGCTAATGCTAATATATAAGCAGCGGCGGCGGCTTTTATTTATAAATTAAAATCAAAGAAATACTGTAATAGAACAACCTTAACCAGTCGGAATATGCTAGCCACATCGAAAAGCAAACTCCCAGACACGAAACGCATAGCCCCTGAACGCTGAAAGCATTGCTCTCAGGCTCCAAAAGCATAGCTCCCAGACTCCAAAAGCATAGCTCCTAGGCCCCAAAAGCATTGCTCCCGGACCCTAAAAGCATAGCTCCTAGGCCCCAAAAGCATAGCTCTTGAACCTTCGGAGCGTTGCTCTAGAACACAAGGGTCATGCAAGGCGATCTTTCACATATTGAAACAAAACGAAAAATATGTAATATCTTTTGGCACTTCTCGTGATTTTTTGTAACTTTGCGACTGAAAGCTAATTGGTAACGCAACAACTAGACCCAAATATGAAACACTACCTAAAGAAACTTGAGGAGACAATCGCCTCCCGATGGGGCCAAAAGGCACTCTGCGACTACGGTGGCGAAGCCCTCACCTATGCAGATGTAGCAACACAGATTGAGAAGTTTCGGCTCTTCCTGGCCGAAGCAGGAATTGCCAAGCGTAGCAAGATGACCATCTGCGCCCGCAATAGTGCCCGCTGGGCATTGACTTTCTGGGAAATCAACGTCAACGAATGTGTAGCCGTGCCGCTGCTCGCCGACTTCCACCCCAATGGAATCACGACGCTGACACACCACTCCGACAGCATCTTGCTTTTCACCGATGAAGACATCTGGCGCAAGCTCAATGCCGAGCAGATGCCGATGCTGAAGGCTGCCATCAACGTGAAGGACGGCAGTCTGCTTTGGCACCGCGACCAGCGCGTAGCCAATGCCTGGGAGCGCAAGGATCGTATCTTTGCCAAGCGCTATCCGAAGGGGCTGAAAGCCAGCAACCTCTCCTACCCCACGAAGAACATGGACAAGCTGGCCATCATCAACTACACATCGGGCACCACCGGCAATCCAAAGGGCGTGATGCTCACCTATGGAGCCCTCTCCGACACCGATGAGTTCAGCAACACGCACTTCCCCAACGAACCAGGCGAAACCATCGTCTCGATGTTGCCCATGGCTCACATGTACGGACTTGTGATTGAGTTCATACACCCAAACATCGATGGCGTCACGGTCTACTTCCTTGGAAAGACACCCTCGCCGACCACGCTGCTCAAGGCCATGCAAGACGTGAAGCCATACATGGTAGTAACCGTTCCGCTGGTGATGGAGAAGGTGTATGCAAACTCCATCAAGCCTGCCTTGGAGAAGGCGAAATGGTTGTTCCACATTCCACAGGCAAAGAAGTTGGTTTATCGCATCGTGCGAAAGAAGATCATCGCTGCCTTCGGAGGCAACGTGCGTTGTTTCATCATGGGTGGAGCACCCTTGAAGCCAGAGGTGGAACAATGCTTCAAGGCCATGAAACTGCCGTTCACCGTGGGCTATGGAATGACAGAGGCTTGTCCGCTGCTGGGATGGGAATGGTGGACCGACTTTGTGCCGGGCTCGTGTGGAAAGCCAGTTCACGACATACGCATCGACTCGGAAGACCCACAAAACGTGGTTGGCGAGATTCAGGCGCGCGGCCAAAACATCACCATCGGCTACTACAAGAATCCCGAAGCCAACGCAGCTGCGTTCACCGACGACGGCTGGTTCCGCACGGGCGATCTCGGTCTGATGGACGAAGCCGGCAATATCTTCATTCGCGGACGCAGCAAGTCGATGTTCCTCAGCTCGTCGGGCCAGAACATCTATCCTGAAGAGATTGAAGCCGTGCTGTCGAGTTGTCCGTATGTAGCCGAATCGCTCGCCGTCGAGCGCAATGGAAAAATCGTGGCGCTGGTTTATCCGGAGATTCCCGACGACATGGACGACGACACGCGCGACGACATTCCCGAGGAAATTCGCGACAGCGCCAACAAGGCACTTCCAGGCTATAGCAAGATCTCGAAGGTGGTGCTCGTCGACGAGCCGTTCGAGAAAACGCCGAAAATGAGTATTAAACGCTACCTGTATACTTAAAAAATCTGCAGAAAACTATTGCTGTTTGGGAAAAAAGCAGTACCTTTGCACGTGGAGATCTCGAAAAGGGGTCTTCACGTTTCATGAAACCAAAAATCAAAAGAGAAACCCATGATTAACAAGCAACTGTTACAACCCGAAAGTATCGTCGTCATCGGCGGTTCAAACAACGTTCATAAACCCGGAGGCGCCGTCGTGCGCAATCTTCTCAGCGGTGGCTATCAGGGCACACTACGCATCGTCAACCCAAAGGAGGACGAGGTGCAGGGTGTCAAAGTGTTCCACGACGCGAAGGAACTGCCTCCCACCGACCTAGCCATTCTCGTCGTTGCGGCCAAGTTCTGTCCGCAATACGTTGAGTATCTGGCGAAGGAAAAGGAAGTGCGAGCCTTCATCATCATCTCGGCTGGCTTCGGCGAGGAGACCCACGAGGGAGCCGTGCTGGAACAGCAGATTCTCGACACCTGCGAGCGCTACGACTGCGCGCTGATTGGTCCGAACTGCATAGGCATGCTCAACCGCTATCACCACTCGGTGTTCACCAAGCCCATTCCCTCGCTCAACCCCAAGGGCGTTGACTTCATCAGCGGCTCGGGTGCCACGGCCGTGTTCATTCTCGAGAGTGCCGTCACGAAGGGTCTGCCCTTCAATAGCGTGTGGAGCATCGGCAACGGTAAGCAGATTGGCATCGAGACGGTTCTGGAATACATGGACGAGAACTTCGATCCCGAACGCGACTCGCTCGTGAAACTGCTCTACATCGAAAACATCGCCGACCCCGACAAACTGCTCTATCATGCCACATCGCTCATCCAGAAGGGCTGTCGCATTGCCGCCATCAAGGCTGGCTCGTCGGATGCAGGAAGCCGAGCCGCCAGCAGCCATACGGGTGCCATCGCCTCGAGCGACTCGGCCGTAGAGGCTCTGTTCCGCAAGGCTGGCATTGTGCGTTGCTTCTCACGCGAAGAGCTCACCACCGTGGGTTGTATCTTCACGCTGCCGCGATTCACAGGAAAGAACGTCGCCATCGTCACACATGCCGGAGGACCTGGCGTGATGCTCACCGACGCACTCTCGAAGGGTGGCATGAAGGTGCCTTCGCTCTCCGGTCCCGTTGCCGATGAACTGAAGGAACAACTCTTCCCAGGCTCGTCGGTTGCCAATCCCATCGACATTCTGGCCACAGGAACTGCCGAGCACTTGGGACTCGCCATCGACTACTGCGAAAAGAAGTTCGACAATATTGATGCCATCATGGTTATCTTCGGAACACCGGGACTCGTACAGCTCTACTCCGCCTACGATGTGCTGCACAAGAAGATTCTGGAGTGCAAGAAACCTATATTCCCCATCTTGCCAAGCGTGAACACAGCCGGCCCGGAGGTGCAGGAGTTTCTCTCGCGTGGCCATGTTAACTTCTCCGACGAAGTGACGCTGGCAACGGCTCTCACGCAGATCATGCGAACGCCTGAGCCCGCCAATCAGCAGATTCAGATTCACGGCGTCGACGTGCCTCGCATCCGTCGCATCATCGACGGCATCAGCGAGAACGGCTACATCTCGCCCGACTTGGTGCATCAACTACTCGAGAGTGCAGGCATACCTACCGTTCCCGAGTTTGTCAGCGCCGAGAAGAAGGAAGTCATCAAGTTTGCCGAGAAGTGCGGTTATCCGGTTGTGGCAAAGGTCGTAGGCCCCGTACACAAGAGCGACGTGGGAGGCGTAGCACTTAACATCCGTTCGAAAGAGGTGCTGGCAGCAGAGTTTGATCGCATGATGAACATTCCCGATGCAACGGCCGTGATGGTTCAGAAGATGATCAAGGGCACGGAGCTCTTCATCGGTGCGAAGTATGAGCCGCGATTCGGACATGTGGTGCTCTGCGGATTGGGCGGCATCTTCGTCGAAGTGCTGAAGGATGTGTCGAGTGGTCTCGCTCCGCTCTCGTATGCCGAGGCAGAAAGTATGATCAAGTCGCTTCGTGGTTATAAGATTCTAAAAGGTACGCGAGGACAGCAAGGCATCAACCGCCGCCGCTATGCCGAGATCATCGTCCGCCTCTCCACCCTACTCCGCTTCGCCACGGAAATCAAGGAGATGGACATCAACCCGCTGCTCGCCGACGAGAAAGACGTCATCGCTGTCGATGCCCGCATCTTGGTGGAGAAATAGAAATAAATGTAGGGACGCGGCGTGCCGCGTTATTGGAGGGGAAAAGCAAGCACCAGAACGCGACACGTCGCGTCCCTACATGTAAGGGTCATTATATAATTACCACAAAACTTCACATTCACTACACTATGACTTATCGTGAATTTTTCGAGAAAGACCGCTTTGCCGCCGAGGCCGGTGTGGAAATCATCGACATGCGCGCCGGCTATGCCAAGGTGAGAATGAACATTACGCCTGCTCACCTTAACGCCGGAGGCGTATGCCAGGGCGGAGCGCTCTTCACGATGGCCGACTTGGCATTTGCCATTGCGGTGAATATGCATGGAGTTCTGACATTCTCCACTTCGGCCAACATCACCTATCTGCGCTCCGTGTCGAGCGGATATGTGTATGCCGAAGCTCAAGAGATAGTCGACCACAAACGAATGCCCTTCGTCGAGGTACGTATTACCGACGACGAAGGGACGCTGGTGGCCATCTTCACTTCCAGTGGCTATCGCAAGAACGACTGCCCGATTGATGCGGAGTGAAGTGGTAAGGATTCAGTTTTCTTTCTTTTGAGTGTCGCCATGGTTATCGCGGGTTGTTCACCGCAAAGATAGCCATGCGCTCATCGAGCTGCTCGTATTGGTGGTCGCGAATGAACGATGTGCATACGCGCAAGCCTTCCTGATGACTGCCCGTCGTGACAAGGCAGATGGCAGACACGCCGTAGTACATCAGTTCGCGTGCCAACTCGCCACTTGTCATACCAGGATAGCCAATGGTGAAATAGAAGCCGTCGGCAACAGGCTGGTCGAGGTCGCGGTCGTAGACAATATAAAAGCCGTGCTTCAGGAAGATGTCCTTCAGCTTGCGGGCGCGCTCGCCATAAACCTTCACGTCGTCGCGGAAGTTGTAGTCGCCATCGCAAGCCGCGCGGAAGAGCTCTGCCAATGCGAACTGTGCCGAATGGCTGGTGCCCGACGAGAGCGCATAGAGCATACGCGTCGAGAACACAAGACCGAACGGCAGACCTTCATAGCGAGCTGCAAGGTCGGGATAGTGGCGATTGAACAACTTGTCGCCAATGCACACCACAGCAATTCGCTCACCGGCATAGCTGAACGCCTTCGAACCGGAGATGAGCAACATGTAGTTATCCGTATAGTGAGCCACCGACGGCTGATAAGGCGGCTGGAAAGGCACGCTCAGGTCCTGACGGAAGTCCATAGCGAAGTAAGCCAAGTCTTCCATGATGATGGTGTCATACTTCGTGGCGAGTTCGCCAATGGTGCGGAGCTCATCCTCCGTCAGGCACACCCACGACGGGTTGTTGGGATTAGAGTAGATGATGGCGCAGATATTGCCTTTCTCGAGATAGCTCTCAATCTTCGGACCGAGCTTCTCACCTCGGAAGTCGTAGACGTCGAACGTCTCGTACTTCACGCCCTGCACCTGCAGTTGCATCTTTTGTACGGGGAAGCCGGGGTCGATGAAGAGAACGGTGTCTTTCCGCTTGTCGGCCTGTGAGCAAATGAGGAACGAGGCGAATGCGCCCTGCATGGAACCCACTACGGGCACGCAGCCTACAGGAGAGATGTCGACATTGATGAATGCCTTCACAAACCGCGAAGCCTGCTTTTTTAACTCGGGATAGCCCTGAATGTCGGGATACTGCGAGGCGATACCGTTCTGCAAAGCGCGAATCTGTGCCTCCACGCCCACACGTGCGGCCGGCAGTCCGGGTATGCCCATTTCCATCTTGATATATTCCACGCCCGACTGCTGTTCCGACATAGCCGCCACTTGCTTCACCTCGCGAATGGTGGCCTTGGCAAAGTCCTGAATGCCGAGATTCGCAATCAGCGTGTCAACAATTTCTTTCTTAATTGGTGTTTGCATATTCCTAAGATATATATCCGCTACGCGGCGCTTTCAAAAACAGAAGAAAACAGAAAAAACAAATAAAAACAATTAATATATTTCAGAAACAGTAGATTTGGCGGGTTTCAGGATCAAAGTAATACTTCTCGCATTCATCCATTACGGGTAAGAAATTATACAAGATACCAATTCTGATTCCACTTACACGCATGTAATTCCAAAGTTGCAGACGTTCATGAACTCCTAACTTCTCAATAGCTTTACACTCTAAGAATATTTTGTCCTTACAGAGGAAATCAACAAAGAGACGATGCTCTAATTTGATGCCCCGGAATGAAGGACGAAAGTAATACTCCTTCATGAATTTGATTCCTGCCTGTTCGAAAGCAATCTTTAAGGAGTCCTGATAAACGTACTCCGTCAATTCAGGCCCTAATTCTTTATGAACCGCCTGGCAGCAACCAATTACGTCAAATACAAATTTTTTGAGTTTGCATTTCAACTCGCCATCAAGTTCTGGCTTCACACTAAACTGCAATGGTCTCTGATTCAAATTATATATGTTTTCTTTTGTCTTTTTTGTTTTCTTTTGTTTTGTTAAAGACGCGAAAGCGTATAGTTGATTAACTACTTCTGTGCCGCGCGACCCATGGCGAGAGCCTTGATGTTAGCTTCGACGACGGCCTCGCCCTTACGACCGAAGACGCGGCGGATGGCATCCTCCAGCTTCTCGTATTCGATGCCGAGAGCCTTCTGGGCGGCACCCAACAGGATGACATTGGCCGAACGCGGCACGCCACCGTCCTTGGCCATCTGCTCGAGGTCGAGCGTGATGACGTGGTTGAGCTTCTGCAGGTCGCCCATAATGACTTCCATATCAGGGTAGTTAGGAATGTTCTTGAAGGGATTGCTCGAAGTGATAATCCATCCCTCTTTACTCAGATAAGGAAGATAGCGCAGGGCTTCCATGGGTTCCATCGAGATGATGACATCGGCGGCGCCCTTTGCAATGAGGTCGCTGGCAATAGGTTCGCTGCTGATGCGCAGATTCGACTGCACATCGCCGCCACGCTGACTCATGCCGTGCACCTCAGCCTGCTTGATATAAAGATTCTCATTCATGGCTGCTTCGCCAATGATGGTAGCGATGGAGAGGATGCCTTGTCCTCCCACGCCACAAAGGATGATATCAGTTTTCATTTCTTTTCCTCCTGTGCTCTTTTTTGTTTAAGGTGACGTTGTAGGGTCTGGATGCACTCGCGACGCGGGATGATTACGCTGGTGCCATGATAGTTGATTTCCTGACGCAGAATCTCGGTGATCTCCGGCATGTTCTTCGGCAGGGGAACAACCACATGCAGATGTTCGTCGCTCAGGCCGAGTCCACGACAGATGGCCTCGAACTTATTCGTGCCGGCCGAGTCCTGACCGCCGGTCATACCCGTTGTCAAGTTGTCGCTAATGATCACGGTGATGTCGGCATTCTCGTTGATGGCATCGAGCAGACCCGTCATACCGCTATGAGTGAACGTGGAGTCGCCGATGATGGCCAGCGAAGGCCATTGTCCGGCATCGGCAGCACCCTTCGCCATCGTGATACTTGCACCCATGTCGACACAAGAATGAATGGCCTTGTAAGGAGGCAGGAAGCCCAGCGTGTAGCAACCGATATCGCCAAAGACGCGTGGATTCTCATACTCCAGAAGCACCTGGTTGAGAGCCGTATAAACGTCGCGATGGCCGCAGCCCTGACAGAGTGCCGGTGGACGCGGAGCAACATCCTCGCAGGGAGCGAAATTCTCGCCTTCTTGCATGCCAAGGGCTTTCTTCACCACATCGGGATTGAGCTCGCCCGTGCGAGGCAGCTCACCCGTGAGGCGACCCATGACGTTCGGCATTTCAGCCACGCCACGCACGATGTCCTCTACGAACGGCTGACCTTCTTCGACGATGAGCACACGCTCACATTCAGCCAGCATGCGACGAACCAGCTTCTTGGGAAGCGGATACTGCGAAATCTTCAGCACCGGATAAGGACAACCCGTGGGGAAGCACTCTGAAACATAGTTGAAGCCGATGCCGCTGGCGATGATGCCCAGCGAGTGGTCGGCGGCTTCGAAATATTGGTTATAGGCAGAAGTACAAGCATCCTCTTCGAGCTGGGCCTGCTGAGCCGTAACGTGGTCGTTGCGACGGCGGGCGTTGGCGGGAAGCAGCACCCAGTTCTTAGCTTCTGCATTGTAGTTCATATCGTTTTCCTTGCGGGCCTCTGCCTTCACCTGCACCACCGAACGCGAGTGGGCCATACGAGTGGTGACACGCATGAGCACAGGCAGTTTCTGACGCTCGGAATAGTCGAAGGCAACCTCCATCATGTCGTAAGCCTCCTGCTGGTTCGACGGTTCAAACGTGGGCAGCATAGCGAACTTGCCATAGAAGCGAGAGTCCTGCTCGTCCTGCGACGAATGCATCGACGGGTCGTCGGCAACCAACACGATCAGACCGCCATTCACGCCGGTCATACCCGAATTGACAAACGGGTCGGCGCAGACGTTGAGTCCGACATGTTTCATACACACCAGCGCACGCTTGCCCATGAACGACATGCCGAGAGCAGCCTCCATAGCAGTCTTCTCGTTGGTCGACCAACGGCTATGAACGCCACGCTCCTTGGCAAGCGGCGACAATTGAATAAACTCCGTAATCTCAGTTGAGGGCGTGCCCGGATAAGCATAGACGCCGCTCAAGCCGGCATCGAGAGCACCTTGGGCAATTGCCTCATCTCCTAATAAAAGTTTCTTCATAAGTTTTCGTTAGATGATGATTGATGATGTTATTATCTTTTCTTGACTACTCAACCACTACACCCATCGGTTGTGCCAGCGCTTCGAGGAACTCTTCGATACGCACCTGCCATTCGCGCTGGGTGCGCACGTCGTTCTTGCTCCAGGCACTACCGAAGTAGTAGGTGAACTTCTGACCGCTCTTGTAGTTCTTCAGCACGCCCACGGCATGTCCAACGGTGCCGGGTGCAGGTTTCTTGTCGAGCACCTTGCGCATCTCCACATTTCCTTCAGGGAAGAGGCAGGCCACGTAGATTTGGAAGTTCTGGGCATTGGGGTTATCGGTCGGGTCGGCATAGTGCAGGAAGTTCTCGCCAAAGACGACGCTCTCGGTGTCCTCAGCATGAATCACGACGCCGGCTGCAAGGTCGCGGGGTTTCGAGAGGCCCTCGTACCAAACCGTCATCTTGTTGAAGTTCGAACCCTTGTCGAGACTCAGGATGCGGTGTTCCACAACGGCCTTGTCGTTCTTGATCTCAACGGCGGGATAGGTCAACTCAACGGTGAAGCGCAACGGACCATTGTCGAGAATCTTGTACGACTCATAGCAATAAGGCAACAGGAGGTTCTTGCCATCCATCAGGGCAGGTGCTCCGCAGCCCAGTGTGGGACCCACCTTATAGCAATCGAGGCCGTAGCCGTGGTCGAAATGATAGGTGGTGGCCTTCTCCACCTCAAAGGCTTCGTCTTTCTTGCCGGCTGCCTTCAGAGCCTGAATCTGCGAGTGGTTGGAGAGTTCGGTCTTGTAGCGGCCTTCCACCTCGAGATCGGGGGTGTTCTTCAGCCACACATCGATGCCGAAAGCACGCTCGCCCGAACGCTGCAGAGCCGGTCCGTAGAGGCGATAGGCCGTGCGGTCGTTCTCCCAGGCGATATCGTCGACACGCTCGGGATACTGGCGACCGGTGACATACACCTTCGCGGGTTGTGGGCGACCAGGCTCAACAGTAAACACAGCCGTTCCACACGGGCGAACGGCCACATCGAGCAACAGGCGACCGTCGTAGGTCAGCTGATAACCCACCTCTTGTCCGAGTGCATTCTTCACGACGAACGGCTCGCCTTGCTGAATGCCCAACTGCTTGTAGACGGCAGCGGCATCGACTTCGACAACTTCTTGTCGCTGAGCCTTCTGATCGTTTGAAACACTTATTTTCACTTTTCCGGCCGTAGCAGACGCTGGCACCATGAGGGCGACGATAGCCCAAAGAAATAACTTTTTCATATTCTGATTGGATTGTTGATTCGTTATGGAAACTATATTAAATATGTCACCTGAGAATGTAGGGACGCGACGTGTCGCGTAACTGGATTTAGCTTTTCCCTTCCACAAACGCGGCACGCCGCGTCCCTACATGTGAGGGTCAATATATGTTTTTGTATCACTTCTGCTCGTTGATGATTACTTCAGCTCATCGATGAAGAACTGGGAAATCTGACGAAGCAGGTGGTTGCGAGTGTTGCCACCGTAGATGCTATGATTGCGATTGGTGTAGAGATTCATCTTGAAATCCTTGTCGGCCTGCACGAGTGCCTCGGCATATTCGTAGGTGTTCTGCGGATGCACGTTGTCATCGGCTACACCGTGACAGAGCAGCAGAGCTCCATGCAGCTTGTCGGCACGCGTGATGGCGTTGTCGGCATAGCCGTCGGGATTCTCCTTCGGCGTGCGCATGTAGCGCTCTGTATAGACGGAGTCGTAGAAACGATAGCTCGTGGGAGGAGCCACGGCCACACCGGCGCGGAACACCTGTCGGCCTTCGCTCATGCTCATCAGCGTGCAATAGCCGCCATAGCTCCAGCCCCAGATGCCGATGCGGTCTTTGTCGATGTAGGACTGCTGGCCGAGCCAGAGGGCCGTCTCCACCTGATCCTTGGCTTCGAGCATGCCCAGTTTCAGATAGGTGCACTTCTCGAACTCAGCACCACGGGCGCCCGTACCGCGACCGTCGACACAAACCACAATAAAGCCTTCCTGACAGAGGTAGCTGTCGAAGAGTCCACCCTGCCCCATCGAACCGATGTTCCACGAGTCGGTGACCTGCTGGCTTCCCGGACCACTATATTGGAACATCACCACGGGATATTTCTTGCGTGCATCGAAGTTTGCCGGCTTCATCATCCAGCCTTCCAGCTCGATGCCTTCGCCAGTAGTGAAGCGGAAGAACTCCTTTGTTCCCAGCTCATAGTTGGCGAGCTTCGCCTTCAGGTCGGCATTATCGACGCGTGTGGAAAGGATGCGGCCTTTTTGGTCGCGCACGGTGAAGACATAAGGTGTGTTGGCATCGCTCCACGTGTTGAGGAAGAACTGGTAGTCGCCCGAGAACACAGCCGAGTTCCAACCGTCCTGATTGGTGAGGCACTCGGTCTTTCCGTTCTTGTGGTTGACAAACACCTGACGGTCGCGAGCACTCTTCGTGGCAGCCTGATAGAACACGTCGCCCGTCTGCTCGTTGTAGCCGTAGACGTCGGTAATATCATACTGGCCATCGCCAATCTTCCGCTCCTGCGTGCCGTTCATCGTATAGAGATAGAGGTGCATGTAGCCATCGCGGTCGCTGGGGAGCAGGATGTGGCTTTTGCCCACGATCATCTGGCCGAGCACGTCCTCCTTCACATACTTGGGAACGCTCTCCTTGATGAGCAACTGGGCAACGGTGGAGCGAGCATTCACGGTGTAGAGGTTCAGCACGTCCTGATGGCGGTTCATCGAAGCCACGATGACCTTATCGGGTTCGCTCATCGGGAGGATGCGCGGCAGATAGCCATCGGCGTCGACCGGCACTTGCAGTTGGCGCGTCTGGCGGCTCTTGATGTCGAAGCTCCAAGCCGTAACGGTGGAATTCACCTCGCCGGCCTTCGGATACTTATAGCTGTAGAAGCCAGGATAGAGCTCGTATTCGGCACGCTGGGGCTTCATGCCCTGGAAGAACTGCAACGAATATTCGCGCACGGCTTTCTCGTCGAAGCGCACCCAGCAGAGCATCGTGCCATCGGCCGTGAAGCAGAAGGCGCGGTTGTACTCGAACTCTTCTTCGTAAACCCAGTCGGGGATGCCGTTGATGACCTCGTTGAACTTTCCGTCCTTCGTCACCTGGCTCTCGGCGTTGTCGTAGAGCAATTTTACGAGGAAGAGGTTGTTGTCGCGAACGAAGGCCACCTGCAAGCCGTCGGGACTCCACAGCGGAACCTGCTGCTTGCCGCCGTCGGAGAGGCGCTCCAGCTTGCGGCTTTTGATGGTGTAGATATAATAGTCGGCCTTGAACGAACGACGGTAGATGGGCTCGGTGTTCGTCTGGATGAGCAAACGGGTGCCATCGGGCGACATCACATAGCCGTCGAAGCGCTCTATCTTCTCACCTTGCGTCTTCTCAACATCGAAGAGCACACCTGTTTCCTGCCCCGTCTTGAACGAATACTCCACAATTCGCTTGCCGTCGCCTGAGATGCTGGCATAGCGGTCGGAGCCTTCGATGGGGTTCACTCCATAAACACGCTGGGGCGAAAACTCACCACCCGTGATAGCCTTCAGCGTCAGCTTATCGGCGGCATTCACCACAACTGCCGTCAGCAACGCTGCACATAGAATAAGATATTTCTTCATAAATCTAAATAGGTTTTTCTCTTTGAATGCAAAGTTACAAAGAAAAAACCGAACGAAAAAACGTTCTGCGAGAAAAGATTGCACTTTTCTGTTTTTTAGAGTTATTTTACATTTGAGGGAGAGGTGGCGCAGGAAGTTGATGATGGCACAAGGACCTCCGCATTAAGACCCCAAAGGGGTCGCACTATGCATAACCGCAGGTCTTGACCTGCGGTGGGTGTAACTATGCAAGGGACGACTTCGAAGATGTCGCACAATAGCTCCATTATTCTTGTTGTGCGACCCCTTTGGGGTCGTAGCCATGTAGATGCCTTACCCCGCAGGTCAAGACCTGCGGTTATGCATAGTGTGACCCCTTTGGGGTCCTTTCTCTATTCATCTTTGCGCTATCTGCGATATTGTTCCCATAATTATTCCGTAGGTCGTTCCAACCCACGGCTATTGAGAGGTGACGCTTCAGCGTCTTGTGTCACCTAATAATAATGTATCTGAAAAAACGAAACTTGCTGAAGGATTCCCAAATGGAGGAATCATTTCGCCATGAGGAACGCCTCCATGTTGGTGTTGGGATGCTTAATCATGTAGCGCTCTGCCTGTGTGGTATACGGGCTTCTGAAGAACAACGTGTTCATCGACTTATTGGCTGCCCACATGATGCGTCCCATGTGCACATCGCGTTCTTGCTGCGTGGCATTCTCAAAGTTAGGCATGGGATAGCGGCTCAGCAACCAGAACACCAAACAGTCGGGCACAATGTTCTTGCGGGTCATCGTGGCGCGTTGTTTCTCGTCGTAGAACTGCGCATAGAGCGGATAGTCGGCACCAAGATATTTGTCGAGCGAGATGCCGATCAGGCTATCGCCCACCACGATGCTCTGTCCCAAAGCGCCAATTTGCGCATAGACCACGGGAAGCGGCATCGAAGGAATGAACTTCTGCAGGCGCGAGAACGAGAAATCGAGCAATTTCTCAACATCGCTCATGTCGGCATACTGAATCTCGGCATCGGCAAGGATGGCTTGCAGCGTGCTGTCCTGATAGAAGTTCAGGAAGCGGGCGTTGATTTGTGCATCGTTCACCTCGCCCAGCTGCAACATGTCCTCGAGCAGGGTGCGCGTCTCCGCGGGAAAGTCGGTGTTCATCTGCTGAAGGGCGGAGAAGTCGCCCGTGGTGAGATAACGGCTCTGCAGGCGATCGTAGCGATGCACTTGCAGCTGCTGCGATGCCTCCACCTCTTCGTTCGACTTCAACTTAAAGTCGCAGGCCACACAGAAAATGGCCAACGATAAGGTCAGCAAATAGAAAAATGCTGATAGCTTTTTCACCTTTTTAACCTAATGCCCTGCAAAATTACTAAATTTTATTTAATTCACAAAACATTTTGCTAAAAAAGTTAAAATGAAACGCAAAATAATTCGAATTAACTTTATTTTTTTGAAAATTGTAGTAAGTTTGTATGGCGATACCGCCCTATTTTTTATAAATTCAGACAACAAAAACGATATGAAAAGAATCCTTTCAGCCCTGCTGTTGCTTGCCATGACGATGGCCTCTCATGCCACAACTCTTCGTGTGGATGTGACGAACCCTTCGAAGTTCCAGCGCACATGCGTGCCGGTGGTCATCGACCTCTCGGCATACGGACTCATCAACGCTGCCACCGTGAGCGAGAATGGTCGTGCCGGCGTGCAAACCTCACAACTCGACGACCTCGATCAGGATGGACGGCCCGACGAGCTGTGCTTCCTCACCAGCCTGGCACCGCGTGAAACGAAGTCGTTCAGCGTGGAGCTCTCCGCTCAAGGAACAGCGGCGAAGGCCGAGAGCCAGGTCTATGTGGAGATGTTGCTATCTAATAAAAAGGTGAAAGAGGAAAACAAGCACGACATCTACATCTCGAGCCTTTCCGTCGACCGAGGCGTGAACCCATACAACCAGCTGCACCACCACGGAGCAGCATTCGAGAACGAGCTGGTTGCCTACCGCATCTATTTCGACCACCGGCAGACCGTCGACATCTATGGCAAATATCATCAAGGTCTGGAACTCCGACGCACGCAGTTCTATCCCGATAACGAACAGAAGCTGTCTGGCTTCGGCGACGATATCCTGTGGGTGGGCAACACCTTCGGACTGGGCACCCTGCGAGGCTTCGACGGCCAGCAGCCTACGATGCTCTACGACGTTCTGCATCGCTCTCAGCGCATCGTGGCTCGTGGTCCCATTCGCACCATCGTAGAGGTTTCCGACAAGGGTTGGCTACCCAATGCGCCCGAAGTGAAGAACCCGCTGAAAGACGATGGCCTTCAGCCCGTTCAGATGGAAGGCCGTGTAGACTTAACCACACGCTACACCCTCTATGCCCACCGCCGCGACTGCCAGGTTGACGTCTTCATCTCCGACGTCACCACTGCCCCACGCTTCTCAACGGGCATCATCAACGTGAAGAACTCCGAGGAATACTCCGACCATCACGGCCTGCGAGGCTGCTGGGGAACCGACTGGCCCGTCTCCGAGAAAGACTCCGTCGGCCACAAGCGCGAGACCGTTGGCCTTGGCATCTGCCTGCCCCAGCAATCTGTGGTGAGCGAATGGCCTGCCGACAAAGACAACTACGGCTATGAGATTCGCATGCGTGGCGCACACCTGCAATATTTCATCACCTTCGGTTCCGACAACGAGGACTTCGGCTACCATTCCGCCAAAGACTGGTTCGCATACCTCCGCCAATGGAAACGCGAAGTCGCCACTCCGGCGAGGGTGATCGTCAAGGAATAATAGCTTCGCGCCTTCAAAATATAGAGCCCCTTGATAAGTGGCGGCGTTTAATGCAGGGTAAAAACCTAATTGTTTGTGTTGGTTTTAAGTAAATAAATAATGAAAAAACAAAAATGCCCCCTGCACAAAACGGCAGAGGGCTTTTAAGGATAGAATCAGTTGTTGACAGTTCCGCCAACAATGTCGAGCAGTTCGTTGGTGATGGCTTGCTGACGGCTCTTGTTGTACTGCAGATTGAGCTGGCGAAGCAGTTCGTCGGCATTATCCGTAGCAGTCTGCATGGCCACCATGCGAGCAGCATGCTCAGAGGCCACGCTGTCGAGAAGAGCCGTATAGAGCATCAGGTGGGCGAGCTTCGGGATGAGCTTCGAGAGAACCGTGTCCATGTCGGGCTCCACGATGAAGTTGTCGTTCAGCGGCTTCACCGTTTCCTGCACGTGATCCTCGTGTCGCTGGCCACGCTTCTTCAGATACTCCTGGCTCTCCTTCGTGGCGATGATCGTCGTCAGGTCGCGTTCGTGGTCGCGTTGCAACTCGTCTTCCAAGTCGATGGGCAGGAAGGTCTTACGAGTAAGAATCTGGCTTCCGGCACTCTTGAAGTGGTGGTAGACGAGTTCCACCTTGTCGATTTCACCATGAGCAAACTTCAGACCGAGTTCCATGGCAATGTCTATGCATTGGTGCACGTTGGGCTTGTCAGCCAAATCGGCAAAGTCACCCATGACCTTATACCCGAGCTTTCCCGCCTTTTCAGCCACTTTCCGGCCGATGGGATAGATCTCGATGTTCTCGAGTCCTAACTCACCGTATTCGGAAACGACTTTCTGCATCAGCTTGATGATATTGGCGTTGAAGCCTCCGCAGAGCGACGAATTCGAGGAGTATACCACAAGGGCAACTCTCTTGACAGGGCGCTCCTGGTCGAAAACGGTCTGAGCCTCTGCCTCTGCAGCCAAGAACGACTTCAGGATATGCTCGAGCATCGTCTCATAGGGCAGCATGTTTTGTATGGCCACCTGAGCATGATGCAGCTTTGAAGATGCAACCATCTTCATTGCCGAGGTAATCTTTCGGGTGCTCTTGACCGAAGCTATTCGGCCTTTAATCTCTTTGAGTGACGGCATAGGCAATTATGCTTTATAGGTGCCGGCGATGTCGGCCATCGTAGCCTCGATCTTGGCGGTTGTCTCATCGTCGATCTTTCCAGCGGCAAGCGTGGCAATCACCTCAGGCGAGGAAGAGCGCAACTTGTCGAGGAACTGCATCTGGCACTCACGGACTTTCTCGATGGGCACATCACGCATCAATCCATGCACGCCGCAATAGAGAATTGCCACCTGCTCGCCTACGGGCATGGGGCTATACTGCGGCTGGATGAGCAGCTGGTTGTTCTTACGACCGCGGTCGAGGGTCATCGCCGTCACGGCATCCATATCGCTCGAGAACTTGGAGAAGGCCTCCAACTCGCGATACTGAGCTTGGTCGATCTTCAGCGTACCGGCCACTTTCTTCATCGACTTGATTTGTGCCGAGCCACCCACACGCGAGACTGAGATACCCACGTTGATGGCTGGACGGAAGCCTTGGTTGAAGAGGTCGCTCTCGAGGAAGATCTGTCCGTCGGTGATAGAGATCACGTTCGTCGGGATGTAAGCCGACACGTCGCCTGCCTGTGTCTCGATGATAGGCAGAGCGGTGAGCGAGCCGCCACCCTTCACATGACCCTTCATGCATGCGGGCAGGTCGTTCATCTGCTCGGCAACCTCCTGCTGTTCGTTCATCTTTGCTGCACGCTCGAGCAGACGGGAGTGCAGGTAGAACACGTCGCCAGGATAGGCCTCACGTCCGGAGGGACGGCGCAGAATCAGCGACACCTCACGATAGGCAACAGCCTGCTTCGAGAGGTCGTCGTAGACCACGAGTGCGGGAAGTCCGCGATCGCGGAAATACTCACCGATGGCAGCACCGGCAAAGGGTGCATAGTACTGCATGGCAGCCGGCTCGGCAGCCGTTGCGGCAACCACAATGGTGTAAGGCATGGCGCCATGCTCCTTCAGCGTGCTGACGAGCGTGGCTACCGTCGATGCCTTCTGGCCGATGGCCACATAGATGCAATAGACGGGCTTGCCTGCCTCGAAGAAGCTCTTCTGGTTGATGATCGTGTCAACGGCAATAGCAGTCTTACCCGTCTGGCGGTCGCCAATGATGAGCTCGCGCTGGCCGCGGCCGATGGGAATCATCGAGTCGATGGCCTTCAGACCTGTCTGCAGAGGCTCTTTCACCGGCTGACGATAGATCACACCAGGAGCCTTGCGGTCGAGCGGCATCTCGAAAGCACCCGTGAGGTCGATGTCGCCCTTTCCGTCGATGGCTTCGCCCAGCGGATTGATGACGCGACCAAGCATGTTGTCGTTCACGCGAATCGAGGCAATACGCTTCGTGCGCTTCACAACCATGCCTTCCTTGATGCCAGCGGTAGAACCCAGAAGCACACAACCCACGTTGTCTTCCTCGAGGTTCATCACGATAGCCATAGTGCCGTTCTCGAATTCCAGCAGCTCGTTGGCCTCTGCGTTGCGCAGGCCGTAGATGCGGGCCACACCATCGCTCACGGTGAGCACGGTGCCTACCTCGTCGAATTTCTCTTCGTTAGAGATTCCCCTGAGCTGATCGAGAAGGACCTGGGATACTTCGCTTGGTTTAATTTTATCTGACATAACTGTAGTTTACGTTTTTTTCGTTTTCACGTTCAGTCGTCGTCGCGTTTTCGACGCTTTAGAGACGACTTACGATTTTAATGTGTTGAGAATGTTGCTGAGCTGTGACTTGACACTGGCGTCCATCCGATATGTGTCATATTCGAGAATGAATCCGCCGATGATGTCGGGATCGACCTCGGTTTCAAACTCCACAGTTCCATTAGTCTTGCTCTCCACCATCTTCCGCATCTTCTGCTCGGTAGCAGCAGTCACGGCCGTAGCGGTGATGAGCTTGCCGCGGATGATTTTCTTCTGTTGCCGGTATAGGGTGACATACGAATTAGCGATGAACTGCATCACGTTCTCGCGGTCTTCCTTCAGCACGAGGCTGATGAAGGCCTTGGTGAGCTCGGAAGGCTTCTCGCCGACAGCCGTCAGGAAAAGCGCCTCCTTCTTGTCCTTCGCTATCATCGGATTGTCTATCGTATACCGCAGCTGAGGCACCTCGATATAGCTCTTGGCCAACGATTGCATCTCAGCATACACAGCGTCCTCAATATGTGCATCGGTAGCACTCTTGAGAAGCGCCCTGGCATAGCGAACCGATATTACTCCTATATCCATAAGCGTTTATTTGTTGTTAGAAGAGACGTCATCCAGCATGCGTTCAATCAAATCCATCTGGGCTTGGTCGCCGCTGAGATTCTTGCGCAGAATCTTCTCGGCAACTTCAACGCTCAGGGTGGCCACTTGCTTGCGGATATCGGCAATGGCAGCCTTCTTTTCCTGCTCGATGGCCACACGGGCATCGTCGAGCAAGCGGGCACCCTCTTCCCTAGCCTTCACCTGGGCTTGTTCCACAATGGCGTCGCGCGACTCGGCAGCCTCACGTAGTATCTGAGCCTGCTTCTCGCGTGCGTCCTGCAGAATAGCCTCGCTCTCCTGTTTGATGTTCTCCAGGCGTTCCGATGCCTCGTGTGCCTTCTTCAGGCTGTCGTCGATGTACTTCTTCCGCTCATCCACCATGTTGATGATGGCAGGGAAGCCGTACTTGGCTAACACGAAGAATACCACCGCAAACGCCAGAAGCATCCAGAACAAGAGTCCCAGGTCAGGTGTCAGGATTGCTGGCAGTTTACTGAAATCCATTAGCTTAGTGTTTTATGAACTTACTTGATAAGGAATGCGCATGCTGCAATAGCGAAGAGGGCGCAACCCTCAACGAAAGCAGAAGTCAGAATCATGTTGGTCTGAATCTTACCGGTAGCCTCCGGCTGACGAGCGATAGCATCCATGGCGCTACCACCAATCTTACCAATACCCAAACCTGCACCAATTGTTGCAATACCTGCACCAAGACCGCAGCCCAGCTGTGCCAGACCTTCAGCGGCCAGTAATGTTGAAATAATCATAGTTTTGAATGTTTTAAATTATTAATTAATGAATTTGTTCTTTTACTTCAATCGTTATTTGTAAATTGTTGATTGTCAGCGTTTTTTACTCTTCGCCGTGTTCCTTATGGGCAAGCCCGATGAACACCGCGCTGAGCATTGTGAAGACGTAGGCCTGAACGAAAGCCACCAGCACCTCCAGCAGATTCATGAAGAGGAGCATGATGATGCTAAAGGCATTCAAGCCGAGGCCGAAGCCCACACCCATCGACCAACCGAGGAAGATCACGCACGTGAACGATAGTATCACGGCATGGCCTGCCATCATGTTGGCAAAGAGACGGATCATCAGGGCAAACGGCTTTGTGAATACGCCGAAGAGTTCGATGACAGGCATCACAGGTGCCGGATAGGCCTTCAGGAAGAGAGGCACATCGGGCCAGAAAATCTCTTTCCAGTACTCCTTGTTGGCAAAGATGTTGATGGCCAGCATCGTGCACAGGGCAAGGAAGAACGTGATGTTGATGTTGCCCGTCACGTTGGCTCCAGCGGGGAAGATGGGAATCAGTCCGATGAGATTACAGGTGAGGATGAAGAAGAACACCGTCAGCAGATACGGGGCGTATTGCTTATAGTGCTTCTCTCCTATCGACGGCCTGATGAGATCGTCATTCAGATATGTGACCAACATTTCCATCATGCCCACAAATCCCTTCGGAGCATCGCTCTTGGCGTCGCGTTTCTTATACCAGCGAGCACAAGACAGGAACACGATGATGAGGATGGCCACCACAATCCATATCTGCAACACCGCCTTGGTGATGCTGAAATCGAGCGGGCGCACCTCGCTACCATCTGCCAGCCGCTCATAGATCTTGCCGTGGTGCTCCTCGCTAAGGAAGAAGCCGTCAGGCAAGTTGTGGGCTGTGCAGAAGTGCCATTGTCCTGTGTTCTTGCTGCGTATGATGACTGGTAGCGGAATGCTCAGGTGCTTGCCCTGGTAGGAGGCGATGTGCCACTCGTAGGCGTCGGCCAGGTGTTCCAGCACTATCTCTGGAATGTCCAGCTCCTCGCCTTCGTGGGCCGCCTCTTCTGCATAGAGCTGCACCGGCAGTAGCGCAACCAGCATCAGGAGAATGATCGACTTTACTTTTTCCATTATAATATAATATGTGTATTCAACCTTTTGGCTTCAGAGTCATGAGCGGTTGCTCACGCGTGCGAAAAAGACAGAATGGTGGATGAGCGAAACTAGATAGAACGCCATGAACACCAGGAAGAACACCAACATGGCATCGCGGCCATTGACGAGGTAGTAGACAAACATGACCGCCAAAGCCAGCAGCATGCGGAAAGCAGAGGCCGCCGTGAAGAACGTGGGCAGGCTGGCGGGCGACTTCGTAGCCACCTTGCGCCAGATGACCGCCAGCGCCGTCGAGACGACGAGCGTGAAGGCAGCACTCACGATGACAGGCACGAGCAGCTCGTCCAGATACCACACCCGCATCACCAACAGCGTGATGAGGAACAGGGCAGCCGTGAGCAGCAATTCCTGCCTGGCGTAGCGTTTGCTTAGTTTGTCAATGTCGTTTACCATGATTGTCGTTCTCTATAGTAGCGCGTCTGGCTTCGGGGGCTTACACCTCCACGCACAGGCTCACCACGTTTTTCTGCACTTCAACGAATCCGCCAAGAATGTTGAACTGAATCTTTTCACCATCAGGCTTTGTGAATTCCACTTCACCCTTTTCGAGCGAGGAGATGATGGGGGCATGGTCCACAAGGATTTCAAAGCGTCCTAACGTGCCCGGCACCACGATGCTCTCAATGGTTCCGTCGAACATCACTTTCTCTGGTGAAACAACCTTTAACTGTAACATAATCTCAGCTTTTATTGGTGTTCATGCCTTATCCCTTGGCAGCTTCCATCAGGCGCTGGGCTTTCTCCTTCGCGTCTTCGATGGTACCCACGTTGAGGAATGCCTGCTCGGGAAGGTCGTCAACCTCACCATCGAGGATGGCGTTGAAGCCCTTGATGGTGTCTTCGATGGGAACCATCACACCAGGCAGACCTGTGAACTGCGAAGCCACCGTGAAGGGCTGCGAGAGGAATCGCTGCACACGACGGGCGCGGTTCACCGTCAGCTTGTCTTCGTCAGAGAGCTCGTCCATACCGAGGATGGCGATGATGTCCTGCAACTCCTTGTAGCGCTGCAGAATCTCCTTCACACGCTGAGCGCAGTCGTAGTGTGCCTTGCCCACCACCAGCGGATCGAGGATTCGCGATGTGGAGCCCAGCGGGTCGACGGCCGGATAGATACCCAACTCAGCAATCTTACGGTCGAGCACGGTGGTTGCATCAAGGTGTGTAAACGTCGTAGCAGGTGCAGGGTCGGTCAAGTCGTCGGCAGGCACATACACAGCCTGTACGGACGTGATAGAACCCGTCTTGGTAGAGGTGATGCGCTCCTGCATACTACCCATCTCAGAAGCCAGCGTCGGCTGGTAACCCACAGCTGAAGGCATACGTCCCAGCAGGGCCGATACCTCGGAACCAGCTTGCGTGAAGCGGAAGATGTTGTCGATGAAGAACAGGATATCGGCTGCGCCACCGTCCTTGCCACCGCCGTCGCGGAAGCTCTCGGCAACGGTCAGACCAGAGAGTGCCACAGAGGCACGTGCACCCGGCGGCTCGTTCATCTGGCCATAGACCAGCGTGGCCTGGCTCTTCTTCAACTCTTCAGGATCAACAAGCGAGAGGTCCCACTTGCCTTCCTCCATAGCCTTGCGGAATTTCTCACCGTAGCGGATAACACCCGACTCCAGCATTTCGCGGATGAGGTCGTTACCCTCACGCGTGCGCTCACCCACACCAGCAAACACAGAGAATCCGTTGTGACCCTTTGCGATGTTGTTGATGAGCTCCATGATGAGCACGGTCTTACCCACACCGGCACCGCCGAAGAGGCCGATCTTACCACCTTTCAGGTAAGGCTCGAGCAGGTCGATCACCTTGATACCCGTAGCAAGGATTTCCTTCTTCGTCGAGAGCTGCTCGAAGGTAGGTGCCTCACGATGAATGGGATAGGCGTCCTTCATGTCAAGCGGGTCCATACCATCGATGGGCTGACCGATAACGTTGAGCATACGACCCTTAATCTGATCGCCCGAAGGCATCAGAATAGGCGTTCCCATAGGAATAGCCTCAAGACCACGATGCAAGCCGTCTGTATTATCCATAGCCACGCAACGCACGGTGTCCTCGCCGATGTGCTGCTGCACTTCGACGACCAGCATGCGCCCGTCACCACGGTCAATCTTCAAGGCATCATGAATCTTAGGCAATACTTTCTCAGCATCCTGGCCAGTGGTATCGAAATACACGTCGATAACAGGACCAATGATCTGTGAAATACGTCCATTGATTTGTGACATAAGCTTAAATAATATTTAAAGTTAAATTCTGATTTGCATGCAAAGATAGCAAAATAATCTTAATCTTGAAAAGATTTCGCCTGAAATTTGTATCTTTGCAGCAAAAAAGATAAGATTTGTAGAAATTCATCTCGCGTCGACGAAGAGCAAGAAGCATGAAGACAGAACTCATCCTCGTGGGTAAGACCACCAACAAGCACATCGTGGCATGCATTAACGACTATGTTGAGCGCATCAGCCACTACATGCCGTTTGCCCTGACCGTCATCCCTGAACTGCGACAGACGAAGAGCCTCACAGCCGAGCAGCAGAAGGAACGAGAGGGAGCACTCATCCTTCAGAAGCTGCAGCCTACGGACGTCGTCGTTCTTCTCGACGAACACGGGCAGGAGCTACGAAGCATCGAGTTTGCCCAATGGCTGCAACGCAAACAACAGGTGGCACGAAGGCTGGTATTCGTCGTGGGTGGTCCCTATGGTTTCTCACCCGCCGTCTACGCACGTGCCAACGAGCAGTTATCCCTCTCCCGCCTGACGTTCTCGCACCAGATGGTGCGTCTGGTCTTCACGGAGCAACTCTACAGGGCTTGCACCATTATAAAAGGTGAGCCCTATCATCACGAATAACAACGAAATCACACTTTATAATAAACATAGTACCTTACAACAACATGAAAAAGAATCCGCTGAATTGGTGCTGGCAAAAAATGAAAGCCTGCTGGCAATGGTATAAAAGCCTCTTCGTAGGACGTGCCTGGTATGTGAAACTCGCTTCGACATTGGCGTCGTTGATTGTTGCATTCCTGCTCTATCTGGGCATGGTCGACATCAACTTCCTCGGCCTCTTCGGACGCTCACCGGGCTTCATTTCAGGCCTTGAGCCGCAAATCAGCCAGGCATCGGAAATCTATAGCGCCGACGGCGTGCTGATTGGAAAATACTTCAGCGAAAACCGCACGCCTGTAAAATACGAGGAAGTGAACCCCAACTTCTGGCGCGTGCTCATCGATACTGAGGACGAACGCTTCTATCGTCACATAGGCATCGACCCGCTTGGCATGTTTGCTGCCGCCAAGGACGCCGTTCTTCATAATGACGCCCGTGGTGCTTCGACCATCACGCAGCAGTTGGCGAAGAACATGTTCAAGATGCGTACGAAGTACAAGGGAGGCCCGCTCAGCCGCATTCCTGGACTAGGCATGGTCATCACGAAGACGAAAGAGTGGCTCGTGGCGCTGAAACTCGAATACCTCTATTCGAAAGAAGAAATCCTCACGATGTATGCCAACACCGTCGATTTCGGTTCGAATGCATTTGGCATCAAGACGGCTTGCAAGACCTACTTCAACACCACGCCGAAGGATCTCAAGCTGGAGCAGTCTGCCATTCTGGTGGGCATGCTCAAGGCCACCACTTCCTACAATCCCATCTCGCACCCCGACCGCAGCCTGAAGCGTCGCAACCTGGTGCTTCGCAACATGATTGCACATGGGCATCTCACGAAAGCTGAATACGACTCCCTCAGCCGTATTCCCATCACCCTCGACTTTAGCGTTGAGAAGAACTACGACGGTCAGGCTCTTTACTTCCGCGATGCCATCGCAAAGCATCTTGAAGCCTGGTGCGAGGACAACGGCTACGACCTTTACAACAGCGGACTGAAGATCTATACCACACTCGACACGCGCATGCAGAAATACGCCGAGGCGGCCGCCAAGAAGCAGATGCAACAGGTACAGCGCAACTTCAACAGCCATTGGGCTGGTCATCAGCCGTGGATCGACGAGCGCGGAAACGTCATTCCCAACTTCATCGAGGATATTGCCGACCGTCTGCCTGTTTCGAAATACCTGAAGGCGAAGTTCCCCAACCAACCTGACTCCGTTGCATACTACTTAAACCTGCCACATCCTGTGAAGGTGTTCGACTATGAGTTGGGTAGCGTTGAGAAAGAGATGTCGACAATGGACAGCATTCGCTATATGGTGAGCTTCATGCATTGTTCTATGGTGGCGATGGAAGCTGAGACTGGTGCCGTGAAGGCATGGGTGGGCGACATCGACTTCGACTCGTGGAAATACGACAAGGTGACGGCCATGCGCCAGCCTGGTTCAACGTTCAAACTCTTCGTCTACACAGAAGCCATGAACCAGGGACTCACGCCTTGTGATAAGCGTCGCGACGAGTATTTCTCCATGCAGGTGTGGGACGAGAAGCAGAAGAAAGAGGTGACGTGGGCACCTACCAATGCCAACGGCTACTTCACGGGCGACTCCATGACGCTGAAACGTGCTTTCGCACAAAGCATCAACTCCGTAGCCGTGCGGCTTGGACAGGAAATGGGCATCAAGCGAATTGCCGAAACCGCTCATCGCATGGGTATCGTGAGTCCGCTCGATGAAACGCCCGCTTTGGCTTTAGGCTCGAGCGATGTGAACCTGCTCGAACTCGCCAACGCCTATTGCACCATCGCCGACGACGGTAAGCATCATAAGCCACGACTCATCGAGCGCATTCTCGACAAAGACGGCAAGGAGATTTATGTGAGTCCCATTACCATGGACCAGGCTATTCCTTACAAGAGCGCTTATCTCGTGCAGGAATTGCTGAAGAGCGGACTAACGGAACGCGGTGCTACGTCGATGAGCCTTTGGGGATACGTAGGGAAGTTCCGCGACACGGAGTTTGGAGGTAAGACAGGTACATCGAACAACCACTCTGATGCGTGGTTCATGGCCGTCAGCCCGAAACTCGTAGTGGGTGCATGGGTAGGTGGCGAATATCGTAGCATACACTTCCGAACAGGTGCTCTCGGCCAGGGCAGTCGTACGGCACTTCCCATCTGCGGCTATTTCCTCGAGTCTGTTCTCGACGATCCCGCCTTCAAGCAATATCGCGTGCGCTTCAACAAACCCAAGGACGACGATATTACGGACGACATGTACAACTGCCAGAACACCTATTATTATCATTCGGATACCCTGCAATCCGACACGCTTGAATATGAGGAAGACATCATGCTCGACGACGAAGGCAATCCCATTCCCAAGACCGTAGAGGATAACGAGGTAAATACGGATCCTGCCAACATCGAGGAAGATCCTTTCGAGAATCTCTGACGCAATAGGAAAATATAGGACATAATCATTCAGCATGCAGGGGCAGCCCCTCGTGTCTGCCCGAATCTATGACGTTTATCATTTGGGGGGCAGGCAGACAAAGGGACTGCCCCTACGCATGAATTACGCTATTATTCATACTTGGAAAAAACAATACACGACTGTCCCCTTTGAACCTTTTAAGTTAAAACTTGCAAACAAAAATAATATCGTTCGTAAAAATGCGTTATTTTTGCAGACGAATATCTTTGATATTCAGCCATTCATTAAAGTTTAACTTAAAACCAGAGAAAGTATGAAGAAAATTCTTTTCGCAGTAGCAGCAATCGCATTCACATTCGCAAGCTGTGGTAACAAAACTCAGGCTCCCGTCGAGGCAGCTGTAGATTCTACCGAAGTAGCCGTTGAAGAGGCCAATGCTGCTGCCGACGAGGCTGTTGCTAACCTCACCGAGCTGCTCAACGGTCAGGATGTCAGCAAGTTCCAAGAAGCCCTCGAAGCCATTAAGGTGAAGGCTGCTGAGCTCGTTGCCAAGTATCCCGATGCCGCTAAGGAGTATGTCACCAAGGTTCAGAACTTCCTGAAGGAGAACGCTGACAAGGTGAAGGCTTTCGTTGGTGACAACGCCGCCGTGAATGCAGCCGTTAGCGCTCTGACTGCTGTTTCTGCTGAAGAGGTAGTAAACAACTTCATGTCGTCTGTTGGCGATGCTGCCAACAACGCCGTAGAGGGCGCTAAGGATGCCGTCGAGGGTGCTGTTGACAATGCCAAGGACGCTGCAAACAAAGCTGTTGAGGACGCCAAGGCTGCTACTGTCGACAAGGCAAACGAAGCAGTTAACGACGCCAAGGAGAAGGCTGGCAAGGCCGTTGACGACGCTGCCGCTGCTGCCAAGAAGTCACTGGGTCTCTAATTCGTGAGATTCCACTATTACATAAAAGGTCAAGGCTAATTGCCTTGGCCTTTTTTCAGTTATTCACGCTTTGCCAATTCGGTCATTAAGAATTGAACTAAAACACAAAGCGAAGGGAGGCATAGAGTTCTGCGGCAAGAACATAAAGGAGGAGCAGCGGACTGGCCTTGCGAATTCCTCTGACAAGTGCATCAAGAAGCATTTCGAAAGAAGTGAACTTCTCGCTAACGAAGCCATAGGAGAGCGATACAACGATGACAACGAAGCAGACAACGGGCAAGAGACTGTCGGAGAAGCTACTTGGGAAAAGCACGCCCGTGGCGCTGAGCAAGGGGGCATGTGGAATGGCCGTAAGCAGCAACAGGGCTGCAACAATAGCAATAAGCTCTAACGCCACTACTCGTAAAGCAAACCGCTGGCGGTAGGTGGTAGGACTGCGCAACTCGAGAAGTCCACAGGCATCGAGGCACCCCCACCCCATGCTGAGCAATAGCAGGGCTGGAAGCACGGGCGTGGTGAGGTTCTGCATGAGCGAGCCGAAGAACCAACGCAGTCCTTCGTTGCTCAGTAGGGAGTGGATGGCCGACTGTGGCATGGCTGCTGCTATGAGCCACGATATGAGGATGAGCAGCAACTGTGCCATGACGAGCACCACGACGAGGATGCCAAATACCTTTTTAGTTTTCATCGGATAAAAGTTTGTCGATGCCGAAGATGGGCCTTTTAGTTCTCATCGGGTAAGAGGTTGTCGATGTCGAGGATGTGCAGTTCAAGGGCGCGTACTACGAGGCGCGTCGCATTGATGCCATAGCGTCCACCTGCATCGGGGAACAGCTTCTGCACAAGTTCATTCTGCCGTTTCTCAAGGCTCTTCACGCCAAAGGGCATACCCCGTAGATTGGTGATCTGCTCCTTGGTGTAGCCCAATGCGAGATGGCGCAGGAAACGCTCGTCGTATTCGTCTATTTCATAGTCGATGAGGGCTTCCTGCCTGAGCAATTGTGAACCTACGCTACGCTTGAAGCGCTCTACAATCTTGGCAAGGATAGGTTCGTTGAAGACCATGCGCTTGCCGTCCATGACACTCGACACATCGCCTCGTGTGAGCAGTTCGCCACTCTTCAGGATGATTCCGTCGCATCCGGCATCGAGCACGTCGACCCATAGTTTCTCGTTAAGGATTTCGCCTGTGAAGATGAGCACCTTTACATTCGGATAGGCCTCTTTGGTATGACGGCAGATCTCCACTCCGATGGTCGTAGATCCTCCCAATCCCAGGTCGAGCAGCACCAGGTCGGGCAACTGTTGCTTGATGAGTCGCCAGTAGGCGGGTTCGTTCTCTGCTGTTCCGATGATCTCGGCCTCAGGGATATCGTTACGGAAGATGCCCACGGTACCTTTTAGCTCGAGGGGCACATCCTCTACAATGATGACTTTAAATGGTTCCATATCTGTTTGGTTAATGTGATTTCAATTGTTGGGTGACCGCCTTCAGCCCCTGCCCCATCAGCAACGGGATGGGTGACGGCCTGTATGCCACACCCTCGAGCACTGGCAGCCTCGCCGAAGTCGCGCATAATCTGCCGGCAAAGGAGGAAGTCGATATTCTGCGTGAAGGGTGTAAAGAGCTTGGCTGTTTGTTCAGCAGTCAGCGACAGTTTGGTGAGCGGAATGCTTAGCTTCAGGTAGTTGGGGTCGTTCTGCTTCGTGCTGACTTCAGTCTGTTCACCGCCAAATCGTTTCAAGATGCTGAGCAGATACTCGAAGAGGTCGCTGTCGAGGCGCACAAAGCCCTCTGCAGCACGCGTGGCCTGCATAGTGAGGAGCGTATAAATGTCCTTGTAGTAGGTAGTAACCTCGGCAAGCGCGGAGAGATGTTCATCGGAGCCGTCGGCAAGCTGGCGAATGCGCGAGGGGAAATACATCGTCTCGTGCTTCAGCGTAGAGAGACAGTTGTCGAGCACGTTGTTACTAATGTGCAGGCGGTCGTTCTCGAAGGCTACTCGGCGCAGCTCATCACGTGCCAAGTCGAGTGTGGTGTGCTGGTCGTTCTCCATAGCAATGGCCGACTCTAGCGCTTCGCAGATCTGACTCACCACAGCATTCAGCGGCTCATGTTCAGAGTTTTCAATCTTTGCCTTTCCATTCCACAACTCGCGAATCTGCTTGAGTTTCTCTTCTGCCGACACCCCACTCAGCAGCACTTTGTTGATGCCGTTGATGCGCTCCACACTATAGCGATAGCTGAGCATGTGACGATAATAGAGCATGTAGTAAGCAGGGAAGATGCTGAGCAACAAAAGGACAAGAAGGATGATGGCCACGTTCTTGTTGGTCTCCGACTTCTGCATCACCTGACAATAGCTGGCTATGGACTTATCGGCCGACAACTCACGGAAGAGCTGCGTATACACCTTATTATTATATTGGTAGAGATTCCACTTGTGGAGGGCCAGCGCAGCAACAGCCGACTCGTTGCGCACGCTTTGGATGACATCGTAGTTCATGGGCAGACTGTCTCGATACCATTGCAACTCGGCGGGCAACTCGGCATGGTCGGCATAGTCTACCATCAAGGCTGTCCCTTGTGGACGAAGAGAATGATAATAGTCGTTGAGACATTGACGACAACTGTCGGCATAAAGTAGCGTTTCAGCAAAGCGGCCCTGTATGTTACAGCTATAGGCGCTATCGGCATACTGTCCAGCCTTCCGCATCGACGGAGCATTAGTCTGACCGATAGCAACACTCATGGAGAGCAGCAGCAGGAGCGTTGTGATGGCACGTCCCAGCGGCAGGCGGAAGAAGAAGCGGCTACCACGTCCGAGTTCGCTTTCCACACCGATGTCGCAGACGCTGAAGATCTTGCTGAGCTTGCGATATTTCTCAATAATGCCCTTGCAGTTGCGTAGGCCGAATCCATGAGAGGGCTGCGCCATAGGCTCCGTCGAATGTAGAGGTGGCTCCATGGGGTCGTTAGTCAAAGGAGCGGCTCCGATGTGTTGCGCTTGCGGCTTGAACACCGTTGCCTGTTGTTCTGGAGTGAGCCCAATGCCGGTGTCGCGAATGGAGACTTCCACATAGCTATCAGTAGATGTGGCTCCAATCGTGACGCTTCCACCCTCGGGGGTGAACTTTCGAGCGTTGTCGGCAATGGTGTTAATCATGAAGAGTGTGAGCGTCTTGTCGGCCTTTACCACGCTCTTTGTATCGTCGACGACGAGGTCGATGCCTTTCATGCGGAATCCCATGCGGCCTCGCTTCACAATGTCGAAGAGTTCCTGCAGCGGGAAGCTCTCTACACGAAGGCTCACCTCGCCTTGCCGCATCTGTATCCACTTGGTGAGTACGTCGTTATAGTCGTTGATGCGGTCAGTGAGTTCAGCCACATAGGCATATCTCTCCGCACGTTGCTGTTGTGTGTCGCTACGGCCGTTCTGATGCACAAGACGATTCACTTCGCCGGCAATGCGGTCGACGAAAGGCATGATGCTGTTGGCCAGCGACACCTTGGCACGCTGTTCCAGATTGCGCTCTTTGTTCTGCAGAAGTTGCTGGCGCATGAGACACGTCTGCTCGCTGAGCTCCTCGTGTTGCTCCTCGAGCATCTTCGTGCGCTCCAATGTCTTCTGTTTCCATTCCTCGAGCGGTTCGAGCAGAGAGACAATGGAGAAGTCGCGGTCCTTGCGGCGGCGCATGCGATGGAAGATGAACAGCAGGAAAATGAGCAAGCCTATCATGAGCACCACAGCCAAGAGCATGAGGTTGAGCAGGCGGGCAGAGTTTTGCAGCTGGTCGTAGCGGGCTTCGAGCTGACGGTCCTGACGCGTCTGTTCCTGCATGTCGAGGAAGAGGTTGCGGTTGTAGTCGCTGCGCGGCTTGTCGTCGATGGCCGAATAGACCAAGCTGAGCTGTTCGCGGATACTGGCCACAAGGTCAGGTGCCTGGTTGATGGCGGTGTCTTTCTCCAGCGCATTGAGCAGGCAGATCTCAGCCGACTGGTAGTCGCTGATGCCCCAGAAACACTCTGCAAGCGTACGATAGGCACCTGCCGTCTGATAGACATCGCCATATTTCGTGAAGATGTCGAGGGCCTGCTGTGCCAGATAGCCTGCCAGCAGCGTGTCGGGCATGTTCACGGGGTTGACGAGTGCGAGTGCTGGTGCGTTGTTGGCCATAAACCAGTTCATGAACTGTATGTTCTCCAGATGCTCGCCCATGCCCTGCAAGGCCTGAGCCTCGAAGAACGGATAGCCATGGGCCACTGCCAGCTGATAACACCTGACGAGATAGGAGAACTCCACATCGGCAATAGCCTCAGTGGTTTCTTCCTCAACTATGCCACCAGCACCAATGTTGTAGAGGTAGTTCAGCAGTTGGGCGGTGTCGGCTTCGAGGTCGTCATTGGGATTGATGTGCTCGATGGCATCAACTGACTCCTCGGTAAGTCCCACATAATAGAAATAGGTGGACTCAACGATGTGAAACTCGCTTTCAGCATAGATGACGCGCCGACGCTGGTGGTCGTTGAGGCGCGAAAGTTCTTCCTTGATACGGTTTAGACGTCGCTGGGCACGCTCACGATAGTCGTAGAAGAGTTTGTTCTTCGACTCGCGTTGGCACAGGCGCATGCGCTGCACATCGGCCACGAGCAGCTCCACCTGATTGTTGGTATCGATGCTATCAAGCAACTCATAGGCCCGTGCATACTCCATCTTGGCAATGCTGTAGAAGGCCAGGTTGTTGAGAGCCTCGGCCCTACCGGCATCGTAGTCACCAGCCAAGCTCAATGCCTGCTCTGCATAGACCCGCGTGGAATCGAGTGAGCGGTAGTGAAAGTCATACGACCGCTCGTTCAGCTCGTCGACCACACGCAGAGCGGGGTTATTACAAGCTGAAAAAACAAAAATGCCCAATGCGGAGAGCATCCACATTGAGCACTTCATAAGGCTATATTTACGAACGAGCCTTCGCAACGTATCCTAAAGCTTCACGACACTTGTCGGTGACATACTTCCAGTCGCCGGCCTGCACCTTCTCCTTCGGGAAGAGCTTCGAGCCCATGCCTACGCAATAGACACCGGCCTTGAACCACTTCGTGAGGTTCTCCTCGTCGGGCGATACACCACCCGTCACCATGATCTTCGACCAAGGCATCGGAGCCTTCAGGCCCTTGATCATGTTGGGACCTACGACGTCGCCAGGGAACACCTTCGTGAGGTCGCAACCCAACTCCTGAGCCTTGCCAATCTCGCTGACGGTCATGCAGCCAGGGCAATAGGGCACGAGTCGGCGATTGCAGACGGGAGCAATGTCGGGGTTGAAGAGCGGACCCACCACGAAGTTGGCGCCCAGCTGAATGTAGAGGGCTGCCGTGGGTGCATCGACAACTGAGCCAATGCCCAATGCCAGTTCAGGGCATTCCTTGTCGGCCCACTTCACGAGTTCGCCGAACACCTCCTGTGCAAAGTCACCACGATTGGTGAACTCAAAGGCACGCACGCCACCTTCATAGCAGGCTTTCACTACGTTTTTACAAGTCTCAAGATCTTTGTGGTAGAACACGGGCACCATGCCTGTTTCACCAATTTTCGCCATGACGGCGAGTTTATCGAATTTTGCCATTGATGCGATTTACAATTAAAATTGACGGTTTAACAATCATAACGATGTGACGCTGTAAGGAGATGACGACGCAACGTCCTCATGACATGACTCCTATGCCTTGATTTCGCGCCTCATGTAGAGCGTGCCGCTGTCGACAGCCACAAGCTCCCATCCCTCATAGCCCAGTTCGTTAAGCTTCTTCTCTGTGTTCAAGAGCGAAACGAACACCTTGTATTCATAATGCTTGTTCATTGCTACAAGGTATTAGCGTTGAACACGTCCGTTGGCATTACCACCAGCCAAGCTCTCCACCTCAGCTGCAGACACCAGGTTGAAGTCGCCGGGGATGGTATGCTTCAGGGCGCTGGCAGCCACAGCAAACTCGAGGGCCTCGCCCTGAGTGGCCTTCGTCAGCAAACCATGGATGAGACCGCCCGAGAACGAGTCACCACCACCCACGCGGTCGATGATGGGATTGATTTCGTAGCGCTTCGACTGGTAGAACTCCTTGCCGTCGAAGATCAGAGCCTTCCAACCATTATAGCTGGCCGAGAACGACTCACGCAGCGTGGAAACCACATACTTGAAGCCGAACTCCTCACGCATCTGACGGAAGATGCCCTCATAGCCGCTGGCATCAGTCTGACCACCTTCTACGTCGGCATCGGGCTTGAAGCCGAGGCAGAGCTCAGCGTCTTCCTCGTTGCCTATGCACACATCAACATACTTCATGAGCGGGCGCATCACGCTGATGGCCTTCTCGCTGGTCCAGAGTTTCTTACGGAAGTTCAGGTCTACCGACACCGTCACACCATGGCGCTTGGCAGCCTCGCAGGCAAGGCGTGTGAGCTCGGCAGCACGGTCGCTGATGGCAGGTGTGATGCCACTCCAGTGGAACCACTGTGCACCCTCCATGATGGCATCGAAGTCGAAGTCCTCAGGCAGAGCCTCGGCGATGCTGCTGTGAGCACGGTCGTAGATGACCTTCGAAGGACGCATCGAGGCACCAGTCTCAGCATAGTAGAGGCCTACGCGGTCGCCACCACGTGCCACAAAGTCGGTGTTCACACCATAGCGGCGCAGGGCATTCACAGCAATCTGGCCGATCTCGTGCTTGGGCAGCTTGCTCACGAAGTAGGCGTCGTGGCCATAGTTGGCCAGGCTGACAGCCACATTGGCCTCACCACCACCGGGGATGATGCGGAATGACTCACTCTGAATGAAACGGTCGTTGCCTTGTGGGGACAGGCGAAGCATGATCTCGCCTAATGTAACGATTTTTGCCATAACAGTTGTACTTTTTAGGATATGTTTCTATTGTTAATGATTATTTTTCTTTATCCGTGCAAAGATACTAAATAAAACTCATTCCTGCAAATTTTCACGAGGGAAAATCAACGGCAGCGTTCATAAAGCGGGCAGAAAAAGAGGTTGGTGCAGGATGCTACCAACCTCGAGGGACGATTTCGTAGAAAAATTCGAAATCTGAAAAACACACCGCAAATATAGAACTTATTCTTGTAAACTGCAAATTTTCTTTAAGAAAAGTGGTGATTTTAACATTATTCGCCCAAAAAACACTAACTTTGTAGGTGAAAACGACCTAAAATGTGATGTTTTCCTACACTATTTGCTAACCCATAACGAACTACATAGACATGAAAAGAATTCTGACATTACTCTTCGCGGCGGTGGCCATGACCTTGGGCATCGCGGCACAAGGATGGGACGACAGCGCCTATCGGAAGATTGAAAACAGCATCCACGAACCGCAGTTTGCCAGTCGCGACTTCAACATCACAAAATATGGCGCAAAGCTGAAGGCCACGCCAGCAAAGAACCAGGCGGCCATCAACAAGGCTATTGCTGCCTGTTCGAAGGCAGGTGGCGGACGCGTGGTGGTGCCTGCAGGCACATGGACGACGGGTCCTATCACGCTGAAGAGCCACGTGAACCTCTATCTTGAAGAGGGTGCCACGCTGCTCTTTGCCTTCGACACGAAGCTCTTCCCCATTGTGAAGACACGCTGGGAGGGCATGGACCTGATGAACAACCAGCCTTGCATCTATGCCTATGGCGAGAAGGACATCGCCATCACCGGCAAGGGAACCATCGACGGCAACGGTTCGAACGAAACATGGTGGCCCATGTGCGGCAAGGACACCTATGGCTGGACGCCCGAAACTGTTGAGAGTCAGAAGATTGGACGCCCGTTGCTCTTCAAGTATGCCGAGGCAGGAACGCCCATCGAGGAGCGCCAGTTCCAAGGGAAAGGTCTGCGCCCACAGCTCATCAACCTCTATGAGTGCGAGAACATCCTGCTTGAGGGCGTCACGCTGCTGCGCTCACCGTTCTGGGTGGTTCACCCGCTGCTGTCGAAGAACATCATTGTGCGCGGTCTCACCATCATCAACGACGGCCCCAATGGCGATGGCTGCGACCCAGAGTCGTGTAAGGACGTGCTCATCGAGAACTGCCGCTTCCAGACGGGCGACGACTGCATCGCCATCAAGAGTGGACGCAACGAGGACGGACGCCTGTGGAACATTCCTTCTGAGAACATCATCGTGCGCAACTGCACCATGGCCGACGGTCATGGCGGCGTGGTGATTGGCTCTGAGATTTCGGGCGGCTGCCGTAACGTGTTCGTCGAGAACTGCGAGATGGACTCGCCCAACCTCGACCGTGTGCTGCGTCTGAAGACCAACACCTGCCGCGGCGGTGTGACGGAGAATATATATATGAGGAACGTGCGCGTGGGACAGTGCCGTGAGGCAGTGATGCGCATCAACCTGGAATATGAGCCCAACGAGCCCGCTAAACGAGGCTTCATCCCAACGGTGAGAAACGTCTACATGGAGAACGTCACCTGCCAGAAGAGCAAGTACGGCATCCTCATCAATGGTTTGCAAGACCACGACAACATCTACAACATCAACGTCAAGAACTGCCGCTTCGACGGCGTGCAGAGCGAACCTGTGAGGCGCACTGGCAAGAGCCACGACCTGCACTTCGACAACCTCTTCATCAATGGAGAACTCATCCTGCTGGAACCGCCGTTCGTACAGATGCAGAACGGCAAGCCCAAAATGGCTGACGGACTACCCGTTCCCAGCTATTCGCAATGGCTGACGTGGTCGGAAATGAAGCGCACACCAGAGCCCTACTTGCTCGATTTTGCCAAGAAACCCCGCTGGAGCTATGTCATGGGCATCGAGCAGGAAGCCATGCTCGACACCTATCTGGCCTACGGAAACGAGGAAATCCTGCAATATCTGCGCAAATATCCCGCCAAAATGATCGACCAGGAAGGCAATATCACGGGCTATAAATACGAAGATTTCAACCTCGACAACGTTCGCACGGCCCGCTACATCTACCGTCTGAACAAACTCCAGCCGCAGGAAAACGTATGGAAAGCCCTCCGCACACTCTACCGACAACTGGAAAAACAGCCGCGAACAAAGGAAAAAGTGTGGTGGCACAAGGCTATCTATGCCAACCAGGTGTGGCTCGACGGCATTTTCATGGGCCTGCCCTACTACACTTTAGCAGCTCCCGACATGGTGAAAGCCAAAAAGGTGAAGAAGTACTACGACGATGCCGTTGACCAGATCACGAAGACCGACCTGCGTACCTTCGACCCGAAGACCAACCTTTGGAAGCATGCCTGGGACGAGACGCATAAGATGTTCTGGGCCGACCCAACAACAGGTCAGAGCAAGCACACCTGGGGACGCGCTCTTGGGTGGTATGTCATGGCCATGACGGAGGTTTTGGAAGCATTGCCCGAGGACTATGCTCGCCGTCAGGAAGTCATCAACTTGCTTCAGAAAGCCATGACGGAAGTTGTGAAGCATCAGGACAAAAAGACGGGTGTGTGGTATGATGTACTCGACGTAAAGGATGAACGTAACTACTTGGAAGCCAGCTGTTCAGCAATGTTCGCTTATGTATTACTGAAGGGTGCGCGCATGGGTTGGCTCGATGAAAGTTTTAAACAAGCAGGCGTCCGTGCCTTCAACGGAATCGTGAAGGAATTCGTCCGTGTGAATGCCGACAAGACCATCTCCCTCACCCGCTGCTGCGAGGTGTCTGGATTAGGTCCAGACAACAACCGTCGCCGCGATGGATCGTTCGAATACTACATCTCTGAACCCATCCGCGACAACGATGCCAAGGGTGTTGGCCCCTTCATCTGGGCAGCACTCGAAATGGAGAGGTTGTAAAAGCACCCATTCCCACTTTGGCATGTTAAATTGTCTCCCGCTAACAATTTTTAAACGAGTTAGCGGGAGATAAATTTGGAGGTTATTAAAAAATATCGTAACTTTGCAGTCAAATATACATTATAACTTAAAACCAAACAATTATGAAAAAAACTCTACGCTTTTCGCTGCTCAGCATGCTTCTGATGCTGTGTGGCAGTATTTATGCAGCAGACGATGTGACAATCGTTGCCGAGAACAGCCTCAGCGGCATTGCTGATGAGACCCCTATTACGGTAAGCGGTTACACGTTTACTGCGTTCAAGAACGAAGGAACAACAGCTCCGACGTACAACGCTAATGGTAAGGACGTGCGTCTGTATGCCAAGAACACGCTGACCATCAAGGTTGCTTCGGGCAGCATGTCGAAAATCACATTCAACCTCTCTCCGCAAGGCAAGAAGCGCCTGACCGACATTACTGCATCGACAGGAACCATTGCCAAGCAATCGGCTGGCGATGAGACAGTTGTATGGACGGGTAGTGCCTCAGAAGTTACCTTCACCGTTGGCGAAAAAGCCGTCTATGGTACTGACGGCGAGTCCAAAGCCGGACAGTTCGACTTCCTCTCTGTCGTATTCGGCGAGGGCGGTGACACTCCTGGCCCTGGACCAGAACCCGCAGGTCGCACCTACAAGAAGGTTACAGCCATCACCAGTGGCAAGGCCTATCTGATTGTGGCTGAGAACGATGGTTTGAAGGCAGCACAGCCCGTTGCCGCAACCGCTTCTTACGCTTACCTGAAGACCTCAAACGTGACCGACGAAGGTGGAGTCATCACCATGGAGAACTCCAAGCAAGACTTTGTCATCACCGCCTCGGGCAGCAACTTCAACATCAAGCAGAGCGACGGCCGTCTGCTCCGCAACGACCCTGCCTACAAGACCATCAGCGTCGACGAGAAGGTTGAGACTACAGAATGGACCATCACGGCCAACAGCGATGGCACGTTCAAGATTATGAACGCCACATCAAACAAGTGGATTCAGCTCGACCCAGAGTATGGCACTTATGGCTGCTACGATGTGGAACAGGGTGCCATGCCCTCCCTCTACGAGTATGATGGCGATCCGGACCCAGGTCCTGGCCCACAGCCTGAAGAGACCAAGAAGGCTACCATCGCCGAGTTCAACGCTGCTCCTGAGAGTTCTAACGTATGGTATCAGCTCTCCGGTACTGTGAAGAACCTGCAGGATGGCGACCAGTATGGCAACTTCGACCTCGAGGATGAGACAGGCTCTGTCTACGTCTATGGTCTGCTCTCTGAGAAGGGCGGCGAGAAGAAGCAGTTCCAGGCTCTTGCTGCAGAGAAGGGCATCAAGAACGGCACGAAGATCACTATCTGCGGTAACCGCGGTTCTTATGGCGACAAGATTGAAGTGGTGAATGCCTACTTCGTGAGCGTCGACGGTCAGGGCGACACCCCCGATCCTCAGCCCGATGAAATCAAGGATGCTACCGTTGCCGAGTTCAACGCTGCTGCTGAGAGCACCAACGTGTGGTACAAGCTGAAGGGTGAAGTAAAGAACCTGAAGGACGGCGACCAGTATGGCAACTTCGACCTCGAGGATGCTACTGGCAGCGTCTACGTCTATGGCCTGCTCTCTGAGAAGGGCGGCGAGAAGGGACAGTTCCAGGCTCTGGCCGCAGCAAAGGGCATTAAGAATGGCTGCAAGATCACGCTCATCGGTAATCGCGGCTCATACAAAGATAAGATTGAGGTGATGAACGCTTACTTCGTGAGTGTCGACGAGGCTGCTCCCGCCGAGCTGACCATCAGTGGCGAGGCTAACTTCGATGAGTCCACCGTTGTTACAATTACCCCGTCGGATGTTGACCACGATGTTTACTACACTACCGACGGCACAGATCCGAAGACATCGAACTCTCATGTTCGCTACATGGGTCCGTTCACCATCACAGAGACGTGCACCGTGAAAGCTTGGGAAGAGGATGCCGACCTCTTTGCAGAGAAGACGTTCACCAAGAACACTGTAGAAGTTGTTGAGGTGAGCGTTGAGGATGTTATCGCTGCTGCACCCGAGAACACCAATGCTGCCGACGGTCAGCAGAAGGTATGGGTGAAGGGCTACATCGTGGGTTATGTTGAGGGACAGGCCTATGCAACTGGTGCCCACTTCGATGCCGATGGTTGCGAGGTGAAGACCAACCTGCTGCTCGCCACCAACTACAACGAGACCAACGTCGAGAATTGCATCCCCGTGCAGCTGCCTAATGGCGACGTACGCAACGACCTGAACCTTCAGGATCATCCCGACAACCTCGGTAAGGAAGTGAAGCTCTACGGCTATGTGCTGAAGTACTTCAGCGTGCCCGGCTTCAAGAATGTCACCGCCTATGAGTTCACCGGCAACACCAGCGTTAACGCCATCAATGCCGACACTGTGAACGATGGCAAGATGTACAACGTGGCTGGCCAGCGCGTCGACAAGGCCTACAAGGGCATCGTCATCGTTGGCGGCAAGAAGATCGTCGTGAAGTAAAACACCACATTACCCTACCCTGCCCTCCTCATATAACAGGTAACTGGGCAGGAACCAACAACAGAGTGGCAGTATCTTGGAAACGAGGTGCTGCCACCTTTGTTTTGCCCATTAAAATTTGACTCTGAAAATGTAGGGACGCGACGTGTCGCGTTTTTGGAGGGGGAAAGCTACATCCAGTTACGCGGTACGCCGCGTCCCTACATCTGAAGGTCAAAAAACATTTAACCTCAACAAACATTCCCCCCTCCACCAATCATTTCCCCCTTTTACCAAACCATTATTCCACCCTGCAAAAAATATAAATTAGTGTTTTTTCAACAAATATTTGGTATACTGAGTTTTTTTTCTTACCTTTGTCGACAGAAATAAACAACCATCAATCATTTATTAACTAATCTAACTCACATTAATGTATGTCTGGTAATTTCAAAACCATGCGAACGACACTCGTGTCGCTCCTGCTGCTGATGGCTGGAACGCTCTCAGCGCAGACCATTAAAGGAAATGTTGCAGACAATACCGGCGAGCCTATCATTGGTGCCACTGTCATGGAACAGGGTGTCAGCGGTAATGGCACTGTGACCGATATTGACGGCAACTTCTCGTTAGTGCTCAAAGGTTCGTCGAAGAAGCTGCAGATCTCATACGTAGGTATGAAGACGCAGACTGTCGACGTTGCCAACCAAAGCAATGTAAACGTCGTGCTCGACGACGAGGCCACAAGTCTGAACGACGTGGTGGTCATCGGTTACGGTACGGTGAAGAAAAAAGACCTTACGGGTTCCGTAGCCACCGTCAACAGCGATGTGCTGCAGGCAGTGCCCGTGGCCAATGCTTCCGAGGCCCTCACGGGTAAGATGCCTGGTGTGCAGATCACCACCACTGAGGGTTCGCCCGATGCAGAGGTGAAGATCCGCGTGCGTGGAGGTGGCTCCATCACCCAGAGCAACGACCCGCTCTACATCGTCGACGGCTTCCCCGTTGACGGTATCAGCGACATCCCCGCCAACGACATCGAGGACATCACCGTCCTGAAGGATGCATCCTCCACCGCCATCTACGGTTCGCGTGGTGCTAATGGTGTAATCCTCGTCACCACCAAGAGCGGTAAGGAAGGCAAGACCAAGGTCAGCTACAATGCCTACTACTCATGGAAGAAGATGGCCAAGAAGATCGACGTCATCGGTGCTCGCGACTATGCCACATGGCAGTATGAGCTCGCCCTGTTGAAGAACGGCAACGACCCTGAGAAGATTTCCTCCTACACCGACTACTTCGGAAACTATCAGGACATCGACATGTATGACAACATCGAGACCAACGACTGGCAGGACCTCGTCTATGGCCGCACGGGCAACACCTTCAACCACAACATCAACATCAATGGTGGTTCGGAGAACATCAAGTATGCCTTCAGCTACGCCCACATGAACGACAAGGCCATCCAGGTCGGTTCGAACTTCAAGCGCGACAACTTCTCGCTGAAGCTGAACACCAAGCCCACCAAGCGCACATCGCTCGACTTCCAGGCACGCTATGCCAACACCGACATCCGCGGTGGTGGTGCCAACGATGCCACGGGTTCCTACGACTCCGACCATCGTCTGCGCTATGCCATCCTCTATGCTCCGTTCCCCCTGAAGAACTTCGATGCTTCTGCAGGTAGTGCCGACGATGAGCTGGGTAACCTCTACAACCCCCTGCAGGTGCAGCGCGACAACGACCGCAAGAAGAACCGCAAGAACCTCAACATCGCCGGTGCCTTCGGATGGGAAGTCTACGACAACCTCCGCCTGAAGACCGAGTTTGGCTACGACGACTACACAGAGAACGACAAGCGCTTCTGGGGTCTCTCCACCTATTATATTAAAAATGTGCCCGCCGTCAACGTGCAGAACATGCCGGCCATCCGTATCACCGATACCAACCGCCATCGCTTCCGCAACACCAACACGGCCAACTACGACTTCAAGAAGATTCTGAACAGCGACGACCACTCGCTCAACGTCCTGATTGGTCATGAGTACATCATCACCAAGAAGCATGTCGATGCCGACGAGGCTCATGGCTATCCTGTCGACTTCGATGCTCCTACAGCATGGCGACTCACCGCTCAGGCACAGTCGCCCTTCAGCATCGACGATGCCTACAGCGCCGACGACAAGCTGCTCTCCTTCTTCGGACGTCTGAACTACAACTACCTCGACCGCTACCTCCTCAGCGCTACATTCCGCGCCGATGGCAGCTCGAAGTTCTCTGAGGAAAACCGCTGGGGTTACTTCCCCTCTGTAGCCCTCGCATGGCGTATCTCCTCTGAGCCCTTCATGGAAGGCACCAGCAAGTGGCTCGACGACTTGAAGCTCCGTCTGAGCTATGGTACCGCCGGTAACAACAACATCCCCGTGGGCCAGCTCGTGCAGATGTATGAGCCCAAGACCACCTCTTGGGTGAACGGCATCTCCTCCTACTGGGCTCCCTCGAAGGTGATGGCCAACCCCGACCTGAAGTGGGAAACCACCATCACCCGCAACATGGGTCTCGACTTCACGCTCTTTGGCGGTGCCCTGAACGGTAGCATCGAGGCCTACATCAACACCACAAAGGACCTGCTCATCGAATTCCCCGTGGGTGGCACAGGCTACGACACGCAGTATCGCAACATGGGTAAGACCGAAAACAAGGGTGTTGAGCTCAGCCTCACCTGGCATGCCGTGAACAAGAAGAACTGGGGTATCGACCTCGGTGGAAACATCGCCTTCAACCGCAACAAGATCAAGAGCCTGGGCATCATGGACGACTTCGGATGGAACACCAACTGGGCTTCTACCGAAATCGGCAACGACTACATGATTGCCGTGGGCGAGCAGCTCGGTACCCTCATGGGCTACAAGCTCGCTGGCACTGGCCGCTACGAGGTGAGCGACTTCTCTGGCTACGACGAGAAGGAAGGATGGATTCTGAAGCCCGGTGTGCCCGATGCCACCAACATCGTTGGAACCGTACGTCCTGGTACCATTAAGTTCATGGACGTGGCTGGCAACGAGGATGGAACTCCCGACGGACAGATCACAGCTGACGATATCACGAAGATTGGCACCATCAATCCCGACATCTTCGGCGGATTCAACATCTCTGCCCACGCCTATGGATTCGACCTGGCAGCCAACTTCAACTACAGCATTGGCAATAAGGTCTACAACGCCAACAAGGTGGAGTACACCAGCACGTCGAAGTATCAGTATCGCAGCCTCTGCAGCCTCATGGAAGCCGGCAAGCGCTGGACCAACCTCGATCCTGCCACAGGCCTGCTCACCAACGACGCCAACCGCCTGGCTGAACTCAACCAGAACACCACCATGTGGAGCCCCTACATGAGCAAGTTCGTGCTTACCGACTGGGCCCTCGAGGATGCTTCCTTCCTGCGCCTGAACACGCTGAGCCTCGGCTACACACTGCCCACATCGCTCACCAGCAAGGTTGGCATTGGCAGCCTGCGCTTCTACGTCACCGCCTACAACCTGCTCACCATCACCGACTACTCAGGCTTCGATCCTGAGGCCGATGGTATTCGCAAGACCGCCCTCACGCCGAATTGCGACTACTCGTGCTATCCGCGCAGCCGCTCGTTTGTTGTTGGTTTGAACTTGAATTTCTAAACAATGAGGAGGACAACATTATGAAAAATTATATCAAGCTTTCTATATTATCGCTTTCTGTGATGGGACTGGCCTCGTGCGACATGGACGCACCCAGCATCTCCTCACTCGACGCCTCGTCGGTCTTCAGCACCTATTCACTGGCTGAAGCTGAAGTCATGTCGATCCACGTGTCGTTTGGCGAAACCAATTCCTATCGCGGACGCTTCCTGCCCTACTACGGCATCAACACCGACGTGGAATGGGGTAACACGCCTTCCTACAACGACCGTCTGTCCGACAAGCAGAGCCTTTGGAACTACAACACGCTCGACGCCAACGGACAGATGAACACCACCAACAATGCCTATGCAAAGTTCTACGAGGGCATTGAGCGCGCCAACCTCGCCATTGAGGGACTCCGCAACTATGGTAACATCGAGAACAATCCTGACATGGCACATCTGCTGGGCGAAGCGCTCACGCTGCGTGCCGTCATCTACAACGACCTCATCAAGGCCTGGGGCGACGTTCCTGCTCGCTTCCAGCCCAACAACACTGAGAACACCTATCTGCCTCGCTCCAATCGCGACGTCATCTACGAGCAGCTTCTCACCGACCTCGAGGAGGCTGAGAACTATTGCTATTGGGCAAACGAGAACAAGATCACCAAGACCACGGAGCGCATCAACAAGGACTTCGTGAAGGGTCTGCGTGCACGCATTGCCCTCTATGCCGGTGGCTATGGCCTGCGTGGCGACGGCTATCGTCTCTCCAAGGATGCCAACCTGGCACCTGCCAAGATGTACGAGATTGCACGTCGCGAGTGTGAGGACGTCATCGCCCATGGCTCCAGCAAGCTCGGTGCCTTCAAGGACAACTTCCTGAAGCTCTGTCAGGACAATGTGGCAGCTGGTGGCGAGAGCCTCTGGGAGATTCCCTTCTCAGCAGGTCGTGGCCGCGTGCTCTACACATGGGGTGTGCGCCATCGCGCTAAGGACCAGTACACACAGCAGGCTCAAGGTGGTGTCAACGGCCCCACCCCAACCCTCTACTACGACTATGACGCCGATGACATCCGCCGCGACATCACCTGCGTGCCCTACGAGTGGAGTCAGCAGCTCACCGATGGCAAGTCTCACGTCACGCTCACCAGCATCTCACGCTGGATGTTCGGTAAGCTCCGCTACGAGTGGATGAGCCGTATCGTCACCTCCACCAACGACGATGGTGTCAACTGGCAGTACATGCGTCTGGCCGATGTCTATCTGATGGCTGCCGAGGCAGAGAACGAGCTGGGCAACACCAGCGTTGCATGGAGCTACATGCGTCCTGTGCTGGCACGTGTACTGCCCGCCGACAAGGTGGCTGCCCTGCAGGCAAAGTATTGCGCAAGCCAGAAGGCATTCCGCGAGGGCATCTATGAGCAGCGCGCTCTTGAGTTCGCCGGCGAGGCTCTCCGCAAGCCCGACCTCGTGCGCTGGGGCATCATCGACCAGAAGATGGATGAGGCAAAGGCCAAGATGAAGGCTCTTGCCAACCGCACAGGCGCCTACGAAGGTCTGCCCGACAAGGTGTTCATCTATCCTTCTGAGGATGCCAACGACATTCGCATCTATGGTCTGAACAAGGGTGAGGACGATGCCGAGCGCATCAACCTCCTCAATGCCGAAGGATGGGAGTCGAAGAACTGGTTCGTCTCAAGTGGTTCCAATGCCCTCTCCGACGACATCATCGATGGTCTCTTCGTCGTGAAGCCCAGCACCCATTGCTTATGGCCCATCTGGAAGTGCTTCATCGATGCCAGCAACAACATGCTCAACAACGATGGCAACCTCGGCCAGCTCAGCGATTAATGAGATTGAATTCACAATATAACTACGTAAATACTGAATTATGAAATCAAATATCAAGCAATTTATATCGGGACTCCCCTCCCTTTGGAGGGGTCGGGGGAGGCTCCTTATGCTGGGACTGGCCACACTGGCCCTGGCATCATGTGGCGACGTGGCTGACGAGATCACAAGCATCATCTATGGACGCAACTTCTCGCCCACCAACCTCGAGGCACGTGTGGTCAACCGCACCAACGTACGCCTCACCTGGACTCCCGTTGAAGGGGCCACGAGCTATAACATTGAAGTGTTTGCCAACGATAGCCTCTCCTTCCAGGGCACACCTGAAAAGACCATCACCGGCGTCACCAATGCACAGATTCCCTACACTGTGACGGGACTCTATGGACAGACACAGTACTCCTTCCGCGTGCAGGCCGTTACCGAGGGCGACGAGTCGCGCGACTCCAAGTGGAGCGGTGCCTATGCCAAGACTGAGAGCGAGCAGATTCTCTTCAACGTGGCCGACGACGACATCACCGCAAACAGCGTCACCCTGCGCTGGCCGGCTGGCGAGGCTGCCGACCTCCTCACACTCAACCCGGGCAACATCACCCACACGGTGACAGCTGCCGAAGTAGCTGCCGGTGCTGCTACCGTGACGGGTCTTACTCCCGAGACCACCTACACCGCTACCCTCTCACGTCAGGGCAAGGTTCGTGGTAAGGTTGAGTTCACCACAGCCATCGACCTCGGTGGAGCCATCGCCGTCAATCCTGGCGACGACCTCGCAGCCATTGTGGCCTCTGCAGAGAATGGTGCCACCCTCGCCCTCTTCCCCGGCGAATATGGCATCAAGACTGACGAAGCCGAGTTTGGTGGCTCGCTCACCATCGACAAGAACCTCTCCATCAAGAGTGTTCGCGCTGCCGACCGTGCCGTCATCAAGGGCCGTGTGAAGATCGACAATGCTAGCCTCGACCTCTATCAGGTTGTCCTCGACGGAACAGGCACCGATGGTGGCCAGTGCTTCGACTTCGTTGCCGACGGAGCTGTCGATCATCTCGCCATCGAGGACTGCGAAGTACGCAACTACACCAAGGGCTTCTACTACATCAACAAGGCCGTGAAGGTACAGAACATCACCATCAACAACTGTCTTATCCACGACATCGAGTGCTCGGGTGGTGACTTCCTCGACAGCCGTAAGGGTGTGTTCAAGAACCTCACCATGACCAACACCACCGTCTACAACTGCGCCAAGGAGCGCGACGTGGTGCGCATGGACAATGTGGGCGACTTCGCCGATGTGGCTCCCGTCATCAAGTTCGACCACTGCACCTTCGCCAATGTAGGCTCGGGCGGTGCCAACTACCGCTTCTTCTACGTGCGTCATGCCGGCAACACCATCACCTTCACCAACAACATCGTCACCGACTTCTGCAACAAGCGTGGCTTTGCCAACCAGAAGACCACCGATGCTAATCCGAAGCTCGAGAACAACTACTACTGGAACACCCAGAACCTGCTCTCGCTGGCCGATGGAAACACCGAGGCCATCTCCTGGTTCGACACCGCTGGTAAGGAAGTTGACCCGCAGTTCAAGAATGCTGCCGCTGGCGACTTCACCGTTGGCAACGAGGATGTGAAGTACTACGGCATCGGCGACCCGCGCTGGACGAAGTAGTCAGCACACCGGATGCTCTCTTTGTTGAGCATTCCTCCATACACCAAAAGCCCCGGCCATTCCATCGTGAGTGGCTGGGGTTTCTCGTTTTCACCGAACATCTTAAACCACGAAAACCACTACCGAAACCATATATAATTCCTCCAAATGTAGGGACGCGACGTGTCGCGTAACTGGAGCCAGCCGTGCAACAGGAACCAGCCGTGCAACAGGAACCAGCTATGCTCCTGCACCCCAAAAGCAATGCTCCCAGAGCCCAAAAGCATTGACTTTAGAACCCAAAAGCATTGAGTTTAGAACCCAAAAGCATTGACTTTAGAACTCAAAAGCATTGCTCCTGCAACCCAAACTCAATGCTCTGAGAGCCCCAAAGCATTGCTCCTGAGGTGCCAAACCAATGCACCCAACGCGTAGGGGCAGACCCCCGTGTCTGCCCGAACAATAGCGAAACCGGCACCCACACCCGTTTGTAGGGACGGGGTTTAATCCCCGTCCGCAGGGAACATTGCTGCTTGCTGATGGGCAATAAAGCCCATCCCTACATGTGGAGGGGACTACACAGGTTGTTGGCATCTGTTGTTCGGGCAGACACAGGGGTCTGCCCCTACAGTGGGTGTCGTGACACCATCAAAAAAACGCACCCCCATTGCTGGGAGCGCGTCTTCTGAGAGATTCTGGCAGGATTCTTGCACTGCCGTAGGCTTTTACACGTCCGAAGGACTTTACACGCGACAACGTCGCTTTACACGCTGCGAAGCAGCCTTACACGCGCTTCGCGCGGCCCCTTACGGTTCCTCTTCGTCCTTGTTGACATCGTTCTCGTTGGTCTCCTCGACCTGCAGGCCCTGCAGCATCGACTTGACGCGCTGACCAGCGGCGTCGATGGTCACCTCAGGCTGGAAGTTGATGCGGGCACCAACCACGTGCTTCGAAGCGGAGAAGTCCTTCGCAGTGTCGGCAGGCTTGGTCTTCAGGCCAATCTTGAACGAGCCGAAGCCATCAATCTTGACGCGGTTCGAGTCCTGCATCCACTTCTTCAGAACGACAACCATCTCATCGAGCACGGCGAGAACGTCCGACTTCTTCACGGAGACGTTCTCCTGGATTTCCATTGCCATCTGCTTCAGAGTCTTGGGGCGGGAGTTGTACACCGCACGGGCGTACCACTTGCCGCGGTTCTTCGACTCTGCTCTGTTGTCCTGGTAAAGCTTGTAACGTACAGACATAATTTACTCCTTTCATTAAACCTTAGTTATCCTACATCCGGTGCACACTTTTGCGCGCTTTTGCCGCAGCCACCGGTTCTACTGCAGCCTTGTAATTACACTACAAAGATACAAAATAATTTCCATATATACAAGTATTTACGCAATTATTTTAAAGTTTTTCTTTAACTATTTCCCTACCGTTTTGAAGGCGGAAAGGCGGAAAGGCGGAAAGTAGACATTAAGCTATTTCGGAAGGCGGAAAGAGGACATTTCTTAGTAAAAGTTTAATAATAATATAATAATATATATATAATAATTAATGTATATTTATTAGATGACGAATGTCTACACTCCATGCTTCATCCTTAAATTCTCCTTGAAACCACTTCTAAAAACATCTAATGTCTACTTTCCGCCTTTCCGCTTTTCTGCTTTATTCTATGACTCTTGTTTTCTTTAATAGGGTTATGCTACCTAGCTTGACACTTTTACATATTATGATTTTGGTTTATCTCTACTTTTTTCAATAAATAAAACACGTTTCTCAAAAGTTTTTAGTACCTTTGTACGCAGAAAAAAACATGTTAGATATGGCAAACACTGAAACAAAACCTGGATTGTTTGGACAAAAACATTCAAGCCGAGATTATACAAGGGCAGAAAGTTGGGGAAAGAATCAATTTAATAGTTCATTTCCAGCTTCTCTCGTTGCGTACATGTACTCAAAAGGAATCATGCCTATTTACATCAAAACCAACAAGGCTAATGAAATCTTGCATGAGACGATAGATTGTCAGGAACTTCTTGGGATTGATCCACTTAGCAACGATGCTTACTACAATTATGAAGCTGGTTTCGCTCCTTACGAGAAGTTCTATCAGGGTGATCGCGAGAAAATTGATCTCGTGATGATGAATAATGCTACGAATGAGCTCTTGTCTGGCCTTGAGGTGAAGTTGACTGCCCTCCCTGATAATACTACAAAGTCGCTGCCAGAAACGGGATGGGGTACAGAAATAGTTATGCGTCCACCTACCATCTGCTTTCTTGCCTGCAGTATCTGTGCAAATTACGAAACAATGGAGGGGAAGGAGCGGCTACGTAAAATGCTTCGAAACGTTCCGCAAATAAACCATTGGGAGGAAATAGACGAAGTTCTGCCACACTATACAAAGATTTTAGACTCCATACTTGCCATATCTACAGATATGTGCGACATGCAGAAGCCTCTTATCATCCAACCGATCTGGAAAACCGAGGGGAGCAGAATGCGACTAAAGGACGATTGCCTTGATGTATTTGTCTGGTCAAATCTATCCATCATTCAAATGTGCTGTACTGAAAACGCTCAGAACTTGAGCCGCCTCAACCGATTCCATCGTACTATTATCTGGTTGTATAAGATGCTACTTGACTTTGTAACATACGACACGTTCAACTACAAGCGCATCATCCGCTTACAATCTTACAATCTTGCCAACGACAAGGCCTTTGCCCTGCCTGGCACCAAGTCTCACGTGTTCTTGCAAGGCCCAGAAATTGTAAAACCTCGTATCTCTAAATTTGAAATCAAAAATATTATACTCGGTGGCGGTCAGGAATTACTTAGCCCTGAACGTCGATTTGATGCTGTATTAGTTTATAGTCCCGACATTTTCATCTAACATATGAAAGTAGTAGATTTATTTTGTGGATGTGGAGGATTAAGCCTCGGTTTCCAGAATGCTGGCTTTGAAATAGTGGCTGCCTATGATAAATGGGAGGCAGCTCTAAACGTTTATCGTCTCAATTTTGACCACTATATTGGAGATATGGATTTGAGCGATGTTCAAGCCAGTGCACAAGCTATCAACCAATTCGAACCAGATATGATTATTGGTGGACCACCATGTCAAGACTTCTCGTCTGCAGGTAAGCGAGATGAAGATGGTGGGCGCGGTGACCTAACCGTACATTATGCACAGATCATCAGCCAGGTTCGTCCCAAATGGTTCGTCATGGAGAATGTTTCCAGAATAACCAAGACCCAGAAACTTGTTGATGCAAAAGAAATATTCAAGAAGGCTGGCTATGGGCTTTCCCAGCACGTTCTCGATGCCAGCTATTGTGGGGTTCCACAGAAGCGCAAGCGCTTCTTTTTAATTGGGAAACTGCGTGAAACCGATGGTTTTATGACCCCCTTCATCAATAGCGGTCTCTCTGCTACTCCCATGACTATGCGCGACTATTTCGGCGACACCCTAGGCATAGAATATTATTACCGTCACCCTCGTAGTTATGTTCGTCGAGGAATATTCTCAATAGACGAGCCGAGTCCGACAGTTCGCGGTGTTAATCGTCCTATGCCTGCCGGTTACAAGATTCATCCCAATGACCCCGTTAAGTCGAAAGAAGGAATTAGACCCCTTACCACACTCGAGCGTAGTTACATTCAAACTTTTCCGCGTGAGTATAAGTTTGTTGGCAACAAAACTGATGTGGAGCAGATGGTTGGGAATGCAGTTCCCGTCAATCTGGCGAATTTTGTGGCTACTGCTATCACAAAGTACATTGCCAGTCCACATCAGCAGCGTAGTCTTGAAATCGATTTCGATAATTGGAGTGTTGAAGATCGTCTTGCTTGGTGTGCAAGTGAGCCTTTAGAACCTTAAAAATACAAAGTACAACATTCGCGATATTCAATTATCAACACAAGATAGTGGGGACGTGCTCATCAAGGTGAGAAGATAACGTGGAGGTGTGTCTGTCTGCTCTACAACCTGACTTACGACTAGATGAAGAGTTGTCCCCGACACCTCCATTTAGTGTGGTGGTGTATAACGAATTATGTTTTATTAACCGCAAATTAAAATCATGAATATTGACCCTGAATTATATATAGAAGACACCATTATCGTACATTTGCAAAGATTCACCCAAGGAGAAGTGTCTGCGAAAGAAATCCCCTGGGATACGATGAGAATAAGCCTGAACAATTGTATTCAGCAAGGAGTAGCTTACATGGCCGTTCTTCATAGGCTGATGCTACCATTCTATGAAATGTATTTCCATGGAGATGCGGAAATATGCAGAAATATCCCTGGTCCTGAACATTGCTTCATGGAAGAGGTTACGGCCGCAGATAGTGAATTCGGCCTATGGGCTTCTAATCAGAATCTCGAAGCAGCCGCAGATGGTTGGGGCGATTACATGAAACGTACGAACAACGACCATGTTTCTTATTTCTTTAATTTGTTAGTCCGCCTGATTAATGGCCCATACCATCAAGATTGGGGAGAACTATCTGACTCTATGAAACAATTGCTATTTCAAGCCGAAGTCAGTAGTGACTATAAGACTGACGAATTGTATTGCATCCTTCATGCACTGGCTATGATCATGCAACAGGAATGGCCGCTTCAGAAAAAAGAGGAATTATTCGTCATGCTTAGGGAACATTGGGGATTCATGAAACACGTTTATTCCATCATGATACGCCATATCGTCGGGTGCAAGTTACCTAACTTTGCAGCGCTGACGAATAATGTCATGATAAGCAACAGCAATCTCCCCCATCTTGACATCTACTATTGCGCCTTGGTGGAGCGTATTGATAGTTTGGGACTGGATGATAAGAAATATAAGAAACTCGACGATGCCCGCCAGAAACTCTTGGAAAAGATTAACAGGCGTGAACCTTCGGAAACCTTGTATGAGCTGTGTGACACCTTATTCCCTGAAGAGTTCCAGTTGATGCTTAGGCACCGGCCCAAGAGTTATGGGGAACTTAAAAAAGAGAATGCTCAAAAAGACCTGCTGTTGAGTCAGATGGAGAGTCAGACACGCAAACTAGAACAACAACTAGAAGAAGCGGCATTGGCATACAAAACGGCTATTGAAGCTTCCATACCCGTAGAAGATATTCTGCAAAGATTACAGAGAATACCCATAGCTACGGCATGGGATATTTATGACAAGTTAGACCGCCTGCTTAAGACACATCCTATCTGGCGGCAATATGACATACAAATACAGGAGGCATTGGAACAGAGGGAAAGAGAAGAAGAAAGTATGAAAAGAAATTTGTATAGTAACTTGGAAACTGTTGCTAATAACCCGACATATTCGACAACCATTGAGCATTTTCATAACCAAAACGGAACATATAACGACTTCTCTGAAGCCACACTCCGCACGTTGCCATTCCGTCCACATAAGATTAACCATAAATCATAGAAAATGACTAAAATACTAAACTTTCACAACGAAGGCGGAACGTACAACGATAACTCTGAATCTGTCATAACCATCAGTCCTGAAGGAACAAAGGTGGAACAGCATCTGCATCCGCAAATGGCTGAAGAAAAGAGCGGAACTCGAAAACGAGCTGGTGGTTTGACCATCAGCCAGCAAGTACTGCTGTTTTCGGAATTGCTGGGTACAGGACTTTCCTCAACATACGACAATCAAAGTCAGTTAGCTGAGTTCATAGCAAAGGTGACAGGCGGCAACCAAGAAAGTATTAGACAAAAAATCATTGAAATTGGCAAAATGTCTGATTATACAAGGCAAGTAAAGGCTGATGCGGAGGTGGTCGCAAAGCTGATAGAACCATATAAAACCAAACTTGCAACTGAAATACGCAACTTTTATATAGACGATTAACGATTGTAGTACTACAAAGGTACTACACCCCCCTTACCTTTGCCCATGGATTCCAAAGCGGAGTCTGTGGGCATTTTTCGTATGTGCCCGCTAGTGTATAATTTAAACCCAAAAGTTATGGAAGTAAAAATTCTACAAGTGGTACGGCAAGGCGAGGCCTTCAGCGTGCCGAGTCAGAAATCAGAGACGGGTCAGATCATGAAGTGTTCGATAGTGCTTCGCGAACTGGGTGGCTCGAAGTATGAAAATGAGTTTGCGTGCTCGATGCTGGGCAATCTGGCCGGGTGCAGGTTCTACGAGGGAGATGTGGTGTTGGCCACGCTCCGCTTCTCTACGCACGAGTATCAGGGGCAGGTGTTTCAGGAAATACTGGCCACCGACATCGTGAAGCTAAACAGATAATCATCATGTGTAATTTCTGAGTTTTGAAGGCTGAGTGAGGGAAGAGTACCAGGTTTAAATTGCGCGCAACCCATCCCCTTCGCTCCTCCCGACAACTCAGGCAAAAACATCAGTAATTATGACAACAAAAAAACAAACCTCCAAGCCCAAACCCCGCAAAGTGCGGGGCACGGGCACCTATGTGGGCGACGAGTTCACCTTCAAGCCCTGCGCCGAGGGCGAGTCCACACAGCGCGACGTCAAGTCGTGCAAGAACGGCAAGTTGTTTACTACAACAAGCGAGAAGAAACCGCTGCAGGTGGCTCACCTGAGTTGTCCGGCCGACTCGCCCGACCCGTGGGCGGAGTACACGCGCCGCCTCATCCAGCTGGGCGTGAAGCCGCTGAAGCCTACGGAGCAACCTGAAAGCCAGCGTGTTGTCTGCGAGGACGGTCTGGAGTGCTGGCTCGACGAGTCGAAGGGCCAACTGACCTTCACGGGCTCGATAGACCTCACACGCCACTACCGCGACTGGCAGGCCGAGGTGCTGCGTCAGGTGCAGTTGGTGGTGCGCCGCCTGCCCGCCAGCGAGCGTTTCAACAAGACCATTAATAATATTAAGAAAGGAGACGACCGACATGTTTAGGATTACGTATCAGGTGAAGACCTATCTCGAAATGCAACAGATGGGTTACAAGGAGTGGCAGGAATGCCTGCAGATGGCTGCCCCGATTGTGGCGAAGATTCGCAACGGAGAAGAGAGTCTGAAGTCTACACTCCCGGGCGCATGCTTCCAGACTTCCGACTTCGCCATCAGCACGGGCACCAAGAAGTACAACAAGGGCAGACGCGGACGTTGGCGTGAGCAGCGCTATGCCTTCCTCTCGGGGTTAGTTGTCATCGACGTCGACCACTGTGGCAATCCACGCGAGCTGTTTGAGCGCATCCGCCAAGAGCACGACTTGAAGGCATTGGGCATTCTGCTCGTCTATGTGTCTGCCCGTGGTGAAGGAATGAAAATCGTGTTCAAGGCTCGCACGGACTATGCCCACAACCTGATCTGCCAGCAATATGAGATGGCGCAGCAGCTGGGCATCCTCGACTACGTGGACGATGCCTGCAAGGACAGCTCGCGCCTGAGCTTCCTCACTGGGCCCGACGATGTGCTCTATTGCGACGAGAAGGAACTATTTGGTGTTGAACACAATAATCATCAATAAGAATATGACAGAAGAACAAATTATCAGAACCGACTACGACCTGCAGTTTGGCGAACGCTATCGGCAGGCACCCAAGGGCGACTCCAGCCCTACCGACCCCAAGTGGCAGGCTTTTGAACAGCAGCGCAAGGAGCAGCGCAAGAAGAAGACTGCCCAAAAGGCAAAGAACACCGTTGAGCCCTCCGTGGAAACGAAGGCTGAGGCCACGTCCAGCCCCAATCCTACGACGGCAGTTCCCACTACGACGGCAACAGTCCTTGACGACTACCAGAAGGCTGTCGTGGCAGCGCTAAACGCCTATTATGGCGCCGAGCAGCCCGAGAACCATCGCCATAACACCTACATCAGCGAGACGGCTCCATGGCTTCTCTTCGAATGCGACAACATGGTGCAGACTGCCGTGAAGATGGCTTACGAGTTGGACTGGATACGCCATTGGCGCGACCACGGCATGGAGTCTGGCGAGATTGAGAACGTGACGCAGATGGTGGCACAGAAGCCTCTGCTACGCCGCCGTCCGAAGGCACTTGACAAACTGCTGAAGGATGCAGGCATCGACAATGGCAAGCCTGTGACACCCGTGCCTCACGATGCTGACCCGATGAAGGACCTGCCTTTCGAGCGCTGGTGTGCGGAGATAGAGGCGTTGTTCGACGAATTCCCCTGCCTGCGTGAGGTGTGCCAGCCGCATCCACGCCGCTTGTGGCCGTTCCTGCTCTTTGCTTCGGCAGCTATGATGGGCACCTGCATGACGCTCACCTACTACCGCTTCTATGCCGACCCGTCGCTGCGTTGCCGACTGAACTACATCATCCTAGGCGTGGGAGACCCCACCAGCGGCAAGGGCACGCTGGGCCGTCTGCAGGAAGTGCTGCTGGCTCCCATCATCGAGGCCGACAAGATGGCCGACGAAGCCACCAACACATGGAAGGAGATGAAGGGTAACGCTGCCACGAACAAGGACACGCGTAGCCGCGACAAGATCTACAACCGCATGTTCGGACCACGTGCATCGAACACGGAGTTCATCCGCTCGATGATAAACTGCCGCACGTTGGTCGACGGCGAGGAGATGAACAACCACCTCATCACCGTGGACTCGGAGAAGGACAACTCTATAAACATGTCGAAATCGGGAGGCTGGCAGAACCGCGACATCATGGTGCTGAAGGCATTCCACAACGAGTTCGACTCACAGCACTACTCCAACAACCAGTCGGTGAGCGGACGCTTCCGCGTGTTCTGGAATCAGATAGAAACCTGCACGCCCCCCACCCTGCGTCGTCTGGTGAACGAGCGCAACTTCAACTCGGGTCTGGACACTCGCATGGCCACCATTCCGATGGGCAAGCCCGACTTTACGATGATTCCCTTGGTGAGTGCCGATGACGACTTCCTCGAGAAGGCCAATGCCACGCTACGCGAGTGGAGCTACCGGTTGGACCAGCGACGTGGCGAGTTGCCGCTGTGGCCACTGGTGGAGCATGTGCACAAGTGGTGCGACGAGCGCCGTGCCATCGCCCAGTTCAACGACGAGGACCAGGCCGACTGGCTGCTCATCAAGCGCGTGCCTTACTACGGGCTGAACATCTCAGCCCCCTACGTCGACATGCGTCATTGGGAGGAACGCGAACAGACGGGCACCTATCAGATTGACGACACCGACCGCAGACTCTGCGACCTGGTGCTCGACATCCAGTATCGCACGCAGCTGCATTGGTTCTACGACCTGCATCGCCTCTACTACGACAACCAGCTGCGCGAAGCTGCTCAGCAACGCCGCCGCACGAATAAGTTCAAGGAGTGTTTCCGCCAGCTGCCTGAGGAGTTCTCAACGGCAAGTTTCACAAAGGTGTTCGGCTACGCTAATAGCCACTCCGGGCAGAAAACGCTAGATCGTCTGGTTGAAGACAAAGCCGTGAAGCGCACCCGGCGCGGGTTCTACAAGAAACTGGTTTCTGAATTGTAAATGTGGAAAGCACGAAAGCAGATTTCCGAATTGCAATGTAATTAAGCGGAAAAGCGGAAAAGCGGAAAGTAGACATGAAGCTATTTCCGTTGACACAAACAATAAGGGCAGGTCTCCGTGTGGGGGCCTGCCTTTATGTTCTTATGTCTTTTTTGTCTTCTTATCTTGAAGCGTCGTAAGTTCTTACTTCTTATACACCCCACCCGATACGGTGCCGGGATCGTAGCTTTCACCTTCGCGGGGGAAGGAGGGGATGAACTTCATCTCGTGCTCGATCTTGCGCTGTCGCTGGCGCATGTAGGCACTGGGCTCCTTACTGCTGAAACGACGGGGATTGGGCAGCGTAGCAGCTATCAGGGCACAATTGCTACGCGAGAGCTCGCGGGCGGTCTTGTTGAAATGATATTCAGCAACAGCATCAACGCCATAGATGCCGTCGCCCATCTCAATGGAATTCAGGTAGACCTCCATGATGCGTTGCTTCGACCAGAGGAGTTCCATGAGCGTGGTGAAATAGGCCTCGAGGCCCTTGCGCACCCATGAGCGACCAGGCCACAGGAACACATTCTTCGCCGTCTGCTGCGTGATGGTGCTACCGCCCAGCTTGTTCTTCCCGCCTTTGATGTTGCGCTTGGCAGCACTCTCGATGGCCTTGTAGTCGAAACCATGATGAAGCAGGAACCGCTGGTCTTCGCTTGCCATCACCGCCACGGGCATGTGAGGCGAAATCTTGTTCATCGACACCCAGTGGTGATGTAGCTTCAGGCTGCGGCCGTCTTTCGACTGCTCCACACAGCGTATCACCATGAGCGGCGTGAGGTAGACGGGCATGAAACGATAGGCCACAACAGCCAGTATCGTGGTTGAGAAAAACAAGGCGATGGCCCAACGAAGGATTTTACCGATGAATTTCATTGATTAGACAAAAAAAAGTTGATAGCTGAAAGCTGAGAGAGGATATTGAAACAACCAGAAGTGGTCGCGACAACTATCAACCGTCAACTTTCAACTATCAACCGTACTACAATTGATTATTGAAGTGTACCAGCCTCTGCAGCCTGAATCATGGCCTGGCTAGCATACAGATAAACCTCCACGCGGCGGTTCTGAGCCTTACCAGCAGCTGTCGAGTTGTCAGCAACGGGGTTAGCCTCACCGAAGCCGGCAACGCTGCGAATCTGGTTGCTGCTCACGCCCAGCGACTTCAGGTAGTTGCTCACGGCGTTGGCACGCTGCTCAGAGAGAGCCTGGTTCTTCTGAACGCTCTGCTCGGCGGTGGAGTTCTTCCAGCCAGCATTGTCGGTGTAGCCCTGAATAGCCACGTCGCAGTCGGTGTTCACCTTCAGCACGTTGTTGGCAAACTGGGTGAGCGAAGACTTAGCGGTGTTGCTCAGCGTAGAGCTACCGGTGTTGAAGAGGATACCAGAGTCGAAGGTCACCTTCACAGCCTGCAGGCCATTGGCGTCCATCACCGACTCCACCTGTGCGTTCTGCACGGCCTGAGCCTGAGCCTTCACCTTGTCCATGTGCTTGCCGATGAGAGCACCAGTACCAGCACCTACAGCGCCGCCGATGGCAGCACCAACAGCTGTGTTACCAGCAATCTTACCGATGATAGCACCCAGTGCTGCACCAGCACCAGTACCGATGAGGGCACCATTCTTTGTGGCAGTACCACAACTTACAATCACTGCGAGACACATTCCAAGTGTCATGAATTTCATTTTCTTCATATACAAAAATTTTTAAAAGTTAGAAAATATCTGTCATCTAATTAAATATGTTCGACTGATCAAACGTACTTGCCGACGAGGGCTCCAGCGATATAGCCTACAGCAGCTCCGATGCCTGCGCCAACGGCTGACTCTGCGATGATAGAGCCCAGAACGGCACCAACGACTGTGAGCAGCAATCCAATTATTATGTATTTCTTTTTCATCATCAGCAAATGTTTTAAAAGATAGAAAGCGATGTCATCTAATCAAAATATTTGACGAAACACGCAGCAACTCATTTAACACGCAGCCGTCATTTCTACCTAAATCTTTTGCAAAGATAATTCTTTTTTTTACTTTATAGCACTTATACCAACATTTTTTTGTAATTTTGCGGCAAAATTAATCAATCGACCGCTCAATGCAAAGGGATTTTTCCTAAAATGCAGTATGGAAATCCCTAAAATGGGGGTGAGAGTTTAGAGTTGAGAGTTGAGAGTTTAGAGTTGAGAGGCGCCTGCGGCGCGGTTGAGAAAGGTTGAGAGGGGTTGAGAAAGGTTGAGAGGTTGAGAAGTTTAGAAGTTGAGTCTTGAAACTCGACGCTCGACCCGCAGGGGCGCTTTCGTAGCGTAGCGGAGAAAGAACTCGAAACTATAGACGTGAAACTTGAAACATTATATAATATTATGGCAAAAGAACTGAAAGATTTGACAAAGCGAGCTGACAACTATAGTCAGTGGTACAATGATTTGGTGGTGAAGGCCGACTTGGCAGAACAGTCTGCCGTGCGTGGTTGCATGGTTATCAAACCCTATGGCTATGCCATTTGGGAGAAGATGCAGCACCAGCTCGACCTGATGTTCAAGGAGACTGGCGTGCAGAACGCTTACTTCCCCCTGCTCATTCCGAAGTCATTCCTCTCGCGTGAGGCCGAACATGTGGAAGGCTTCGCCAAGGAGTGCGCCGTGGTGACTCACTATCGCCTGAAGGCTACCGAGGACAAGAGCGGCGTGGTGGTTGACCCTGCTGCCCGTCTGGAGGAAGAACTCATCATCCGCCCGACATCCGAGACCATTATCTGGAACACTTATAAGAACTGGATTCACTCCTGGCGCGACCTGCCATTGCTCTGCAACCAGTGGTGCAATGTGATGCGTTGGGAGATGCGCACACGTCCCTTCCTGCGCACCAGCGAATTCCTCTGGCAGGAGGGTCACACAGCCCATGCCACTCGCGAGGAGGCTGAAGCAGAAGCCAAGCTCATGCTGAAGGTGTATGCCGACTTTGCTGAGAAGTGGATGGCCGTGCCCGTTGTGCAGGGTGTGAAGAGCGAGACTGAGCGTTTTGCCGGTGCGCTGGACACCTACACCATCGAGGCTATGATGCAGGACGGAAAGGCTCTGCAGAGCGGTACCTCGCACTTCCTCGGCCAGAACTTCGCCAAGGCCTTCGAGGTGACCTATCTGAACAAGGAGAACAAGCCGGAATATGTATGGGCAACCTCATGGGGTGTTTCCACACGCCTCATCGGTGCACTCATCATGACACACTCCGACGACAATGGCTTGGTGCTGCCTCCGAAGCTTGCTCCGCTGCAGGTGGTCATCATCCCCATCGCCACAAAGCCCGAGCAGATGGAACTCGTCAACAAAGAGGTGGCTCCCATCATGGAAGCACTCAAGGCAAAGGGCATCAGCGTGAAGTTCGACGACTCCGACAACAAGCGTCCTGGCTTCAAGTTTGCCGACTATGAGCTGAAGGGTGTGCCCGTACGTCTGGTGCTGGGTGCACGCGACTTGGAGAATGGCACCATCGAGGTGATGCGCCGCGACACGCTTGAGAAGGAGACTCGTCCCTTGGAAGGCATCGCACAGTATGTGGAGCAGCTGCTGGAAGACATTCAGCAGAACATCTTCGAGAAGGCACGCCGCTATCGTGATGAGCGCATCTATGAGTGCGACAACTACGAGGAGTTCAAGGAGCGTGTGAAGGATGGCGGCTTCTTCCTCTGCCACTGGGACGGCACTGCCGAGACCGAGGCACAGATCAAGGAGGAGACACAGGCCACCATTCGCTGCGTGCCCTATGGCTTCGAGCAGACTCCTGGCACCGATATGGTGAGCGGCAAGCCTGCCAAGTATCGTGTCATCATTGCACGCAGTTACTAATTAAAGGCATAAAGGGTATAAAGGGGAGAAAAGGGCATAAAGGGGACGATAGTCTCACACCCCGCGTAGGGGCAGACCCCCGTGTCTGCCCGAACAATAACGAACAGCATGCATGCACATACATCCCAAAACCACGGGCAGACACGGGGGTCTGCCCCTACAGTTGGCTGCAAAGCATTCGTCCCTTTTCTCCCCTTTCTTTCCCCGCTGCGCTCTGAAAGCGTCTCCTTCGTCGCCGAGCGCACTCCCCTTTAAGCCCTATAAGCCCTTTAAAAAACAACCCGATGAAGAAACATTGTCGCCTCTCACTTCCCATCATCGCCTCCCTTCTCCTCATGCTCGTTGCCTGCGGAAAGAAGCAAGGCACGGTTCGTGTGGCTGGCTATGAGATTGACAGCGTGGTCATCGACACCACCGTTGCCCTCACCACTGCAGAAGGAGCACCCACCTGCCAGCTGTCGCTACACCTGCACTACCTGAAGGAAGACAAGGCACAGGGACTCAACGACACCCTGCTACGTGCTGGCATCCTGCTGCCCGACTATTTCTCGCTTAGCAAAGAGAAACTCACGGTGAAGGAACTGGCCGACTCGTTTGTGGGCCGCTATCTGGAGGAATACCTCACGGAGTATGCCCCACTCTATCGTGCCGACCAGGAACATGCCACGGCCTACAATGTGGAGTATCGTGTGCACACCCGTTTCCAGGAGAGTGCCAACAGCGTGCTCACCAACCTTGCCGACGTCTACAGCTATGGCGGTGGAGCCCACGGCATCAAGCAGACGCTGGCCTTGAACATCGACACCGACAAGGGCACCATCATCCGACTCTCCGATCTCTTCCAGGAAGGCACAGAGGCCCAGCTGAAGGAGAAGATTGTTGAGCAGATGGCCCGCCAACGGGATGTGGAAGGGCTGGAAGGTCTGCAGGGTCAAGGCATCTTCTCTGATGGCGAGGTCTATGCTTCTGAGAACTTTATCCTGACGAAGGATGCCATCACGTTCATCTATGGTGAAGACGAGATTGCCCCGCACGACATAGGTGAGATTCGTGTGGAAATCGACAAAGACGACATTCAGAAACTCATGAGATAACAGCTATCTATCAGCTATGGAGCAAATCATCAAGTACTTTCCACAACTCTCTGATGTTCAACGCAGTCAGTATGCTGCGTTAATGGAACTCTACAGGGATTGGAATGCAAAAATCAACGTCATCTCACGCAAGGACATCGACAACCTCTACGAGCACCATGTGCTGCACTCGCTGGCCATTGCCAAGTTCACGGGGTTCCAGCCAGGCACAGAGATTCTCGACTTTGGCACGGGTGGCGGCTTCCCTGGCATTCCCCTTGCCATCATGTTTCCTGAGTGTCGCTTCAAGCTCATCGATGGCACAGGCAAGAAGATTCTCGTAGCCACCGAGGTGGCGAAGGCCATTGGCCTGAAGAATGTCGTTGCTGAGCACCTGCGCGGTGAAGACGAGAAGGGCAAGTACGACTTTGTTGTCAGCCGTGCTGTGATGCCCCTACCCGACCTGCTGAAGATTGTCCGCAAGAACATCTCCAAGACCCAGCGCAATGCCATGATGAATGGTGTGATCTGCCTGAAGGGTGGCAACGTCGATGGAGAGATACATCCCTTCCGCCGCAATGCAGAAGTGGCCGACATCAGCCAGTGGTTCCAAGAAGAGTGGTTCCAAGAAAAGAACGTCATCTACGTCCCCGTGTAATCACCCCTTCTCACCCATTCTAAACCTTTCCCAACAGCGCCGTAGGCGCCTCTCAACCTCTCTCAACAGCGCCGCAGGCGCATCTCAACCCTTCTTAACAGCGCCGTAGGCGCCTCTCAACTACTCAACCCCTCAACCTCTCAACCCCTCCAATGCTTACCATCCAACGTTTCGTATGCAACATGCTCCAGGAGAACTGCTATGTGGTCAGCGATGAAACCCGCCAGTGTGTCATCGTCGACTGCGGAGCCTACTATCCTGAGGAGAAAGCAGCCATCAAGGAATACATCAACGAAAACAACCTTACACCCGTCCACCTGCTGGCCACCCACGGCCACCTCGACCACAACTTCGGCAATAAGTTCATCGACGATGAATATGGACTGAAGGTGGAACTGCACAAGGACGACGAAGACTACATCACTCATTACGAGAAGCAGGCCGACAAGTTCTTCCAGCTCGACGTGTGCGACAAGCTCCCATCTGTGGGCCGTCTGCTGGAAGACAAAGACACGATAGACTTTGGCTCCCATCACTTCACCGTTGTTGCCACTCCCGGACACTCGCAAGGCGGCGTGTTCTTCTATTGCGAGGAAGAGAAGGTGTGCTTCTCTGGCGACACGCTGTTCCAGGGTTCCATTGGCCGTACCGACCTGGGTGGTGGTTCCATGTTCATGCTCATACAAAGCCTGCGCACCATCTGCCAGTGGCCCGACGATGTGGTAGTACTGCCCGGCCACGGTCCTCAGACCACCATTGGCAAGGAAGTCGCCACGAATCCCTTCATCGACCGATAAGTAGCCGTCACAGGTAAGGAACCATATCCCCTCTTTATCATGAACCAGAAAGCAGAACGCATCATCCTTGGCATCGACCCTGGCACCAACGTCATGGGCTATGGCGTTATCCGCGTGGTCGGAAACAAGGCCGAGATGGTGGCAATGGGTGTCATCGACCTGCATAAGATGGCCGATCCCTACCTGCGACTGGGTCACATCTTCGAGCGGGTGACAGGCATCATCGACTCCTATCTGCCCGACGAGATGGCCATCGAGGCTCCTTTCTTCGGCAAGAATGTGCAGTCCATGCTGAAGCTTGGGCGTGCTCAGGGAGTAGCCATTGCAGCTGCCATCAACCACGGAGTGCCCATCCACGAATATGCCCCGATGAAAATCAAGATGGCCATCACCGGTAATGGCTCTGCATCGAAGGAACAGGTGGCCGGCATGCTGCAGCGCATGTTGCACCTCAATGCCGAGGAGATGCCTTCCTACATGGATGCCACCGATGCCCTGGGAGCAGCCTACTGCCACTTCCTGCAGCTGGGCCGTCCTGCCTCGCCTGCCAACTATCGTGGCTGGAAGGACTTCATCAACAAGAACCGCTCACGTGTCAGCGAAGGCCGGAATGCAGGCTCCGATGCTGACAACAACACGTAATTTTCCTCTTTTCATACACGCCTCACCGATATTTTTTTGTATCTTTGCAGAGAAAAGTATTCACAGCATGAAAAAGAATGAGATTAAGCGCGATCTGCGCTATTTGCAGCTGCTGTCGCAGAGCTTCCCCACCATTGCCGATGCATCCACGGAAATCATCAACCTGCAGGCCATCCAGAACCTGCCAAAGGGTACAGAGCACTTCCTGGCCGACCTGCATGGAGAATACAAGGCGTTCCAGCATGTGCTGAAGAATGCATCGGGAAACATCAAGCGCAAGGTGAACGACATCTTCGGCAACACCCTGCGCGAGGCTGAGAAGCGCGAGCTGTGCACACTCATCTACTACCCCGAGCAGAAGATACAACTCGTGAAGGCACAGGAGGAAGACCTCGACGACTGGTATCACATCACCATCCACCAACTGGTGAAGGTGTGCCGCAATGTGTCGAGCAAATACACCCGCTCAAAGGTGCGCAAGTCGCTGCCTCAGGAGTTTGCCTATATCATTGAGGAACTGCTCCATGAAAGCACCGACGACCATAACAAGGCTGCCTATGTGAATGTCATCATCGATACCATCATCTCTACTGGCCGTGCTGACGACTTCATCTGTGCCATCGCTGCAGTCATTCAGCGCCTGGCCATCGACCGTCTGCACATCTTGGGTGACATCTACGACCGTGGCACCGGAGCACACATCATTCTCGACACCCTGGCACAATACCACACATGGGACATCACCTGGGGCAACCACGACATTCTCTGGATGGGAGCTGCAGCGGGCAACGATGCCTGTATCTGCAATGTCATCCGTCTCTCCCTGCGCTATGCCAACATGCGAACGCTAGAAGACGGCTATGGCATCAGCCTGCTACCATTGGCAACATGGGCGATGGAGAAATATGAAGACGACCCCTGCGAAGGCTTTGAGCCCAGAACCAATGGAGGTGCCGACCAACTTGATGAGAAGACACGCCGCCTCATGGCTCAGATGCACAAGGCTGTGAGCGTGCTGCAGTTCAAGATAGAAGCCGAAATCTATGAGCGTCATCCTGAATGGGGAATGGCCAGCAGAGTGGAACTGTTCAGCTCACTATTAAGAGATAGTAAATCCTGGCTCACCCCCGAAGAGCGCGACCTCATTAAGAAGCTTCACCACTCTTTCCGTGTCAGTGAGAAGCTACAGGCCCACATTCGCCTGCTGCTCAGCCACGGAGCCATGTATAGCATCTGCAACGACAACCTACTCTTCCACGCTTCCATTCCCCTCAACGAAGACGGCACCCTGCATAACGTCATGGACATGGGTTGTGGACGCGAACTTATGGAGAACATAGAAACCACCATCCGTGCTGCATTCCAGACCGATACAGAGCGCGAGGAACGCCGTTCTGCCATCGACTTCTTCCTCTATCTGTGGTGTGGTCCTGAGAGTCCATTGTTCGACAAGTCGAAGATGGCTACCTATGAGCGCTACTTCCTCACCGACCGCGAGTCCTGGCATGAGGAGAAAGGCAACTACTTCCGCTTGCGTGATAATAGAGAGGTGGTCGACCACATCCTCGATTCCTTTGGCATCACTGGCGACAACCGCCACATCATCAATGGCCATGTGCCTGTTCATGCTGCCGAGGGTGAGAATCCCATCAAGGCTGAAGGCCGACTGATGGTCATCGATGGTGGCTTCTCGCAGGCCTACCACAAGACCACGGGTATTGCCGGCTACACACTGGTCTACCACAGCCGTGGCTTTGAGCTGGTGCAGCACGAACCCTTCTTGAATGTGAACGATGCCATCCGCCGAGGCACCGACATCAAGTCCACCCGTCAGATTGTGGAGATGGCCAACCACCGCATGTTGGTAGCCGACACTGACAAAGGCCGTGACCTGCGCCGCCAGATCAACGACCTCCAACACCTCCTCTATGCATACCGCCACGGCTATATCAAGGAGAAAGAGAGGAAGTAGGAAGGTAATAGGTAATAGGTAATAGGTAATAGGTAATAGGTAACAGGTTATAGGTTAAAGGTTATAGGTTAAAGGTTAAAGGTTATAGCTATAACCTATCAGGCCATGGACACAAGTGATTACTTCGTGTTTTTCGCGCTTTTAGATGTTACCACCTTTTCGCGCTTTTAGATGTTCCAAAAACGCGATTCAGCAAATAAAAAATCTTTGATGGCTTTAGAAGGCGAGCTTCTCCAGGCGGGAGCGGAGTTGGTCGGCCTCACTCTTGCGAATGGCAAGGCGGATGGTGCAGGTGTTGTCGTAGGTTTGAGAGACAATGCGGGGTGACATCTCCTTCACGATGCGCATGACATCGTTCATCATGGGATAGGAGAAGGAATAGTCGATGAACTCCTCCACCTGACGGGTCTCCACCTGTGAATGAAGGATGGCATCAGCAGCAGCCTCGCGATAGGCAACAATAAGGCCGCTGGTGCCAAGGTTCACACCACCATAGTAACGGATAACGACAATCAGGATATCCGTCAATTCATTTGAATTGATTTGCCCGAGAATGGGCTTGCCAGCTGTCGATGAGGGTTCTCCATCGTCGTTGGCACGAAACTCCTCCCTACCCGCTCCCAGCATGTAGGCATAGCAGACGTGGCGGGCATCATAGTACTTCTTCCGATACTGTGCCAGCAACTCCTTGATCTGCTCAACACTCTCTACATGATGAGCAAAGGCGAAGAATTTACTCCGCTTTTCAGAGTAAAATCCTTCGCCAATGATTGTTGGGGATATGGTCTTGTATTCGTCGGTCATGAAAGCTTGTGAATGACAAGTCCTGAGCGCAGCTTTGGCTCGAACCACGTTGCCTTCGGAGGCATGATCTTTCCAGAGTCAGCGATATCCATGATCTGCTGCATGGAAACGGGATAGAGGGCCAGAGCAGCACGCATTTCACCAGAGTCTACACGGCGCTTCAGCTCAATGAGTCCACGCAGGCCACCCACAAAGTCGATGCGCTTGGAGGAACGCAGGTCACCAATCTGCAGAATCTCATCGAGGATAAGACGTGAGGAGATGTCTACGTCGAGCACTCCAATAGGATCGGAGTTATCGTAGGTGCCTTCCTTAGCCGTGAGGGCATACCAATGTCCGTCGAGATAGAGCGAGAACTCATGCAGGCGGGCAGGCTTGTAGATGTCAGTACCCTTATCCTCCACGATGAAGTTCATGCGCAGAGCATCGAGGAACTGGCCACTGGTAAGGCCATTGAGGTCTTTCACCACACGGTTGTAGTCGAGCACGGTGAGCTGAGATGCCTGGAAGGCCACTGCCATGAAGTAGTTATACTCCTCATCGCCCCGATGATTGGGGTTCTGGCGGGCCTTCTCAGCACCAACAAGGGCGGCAGCAGCACTGCGATGATGTCCATCAGCAATGTAGAGGGCAGGCATCTTTCTGAATTCCTCAGTAATGGTCTTGATGTCCTGCTCGTCGCTAACCACCCAGAACTTATGCCCAAAGCCATCGATGGGAGCAATGAAGTCATATACTGGCTCGGTGGCAGCATAGCGCATGATGAGTTCGTTGAGCACAGCATTGTCGGGATAGGCAAAGAATACCGGCTCGATGTTGGCATTGTTCACACGAACATGCTTCATGCGGTCTTCCTCCTTGTCACGACGAGTGAGCTCGTGCTTCTTGATAGTGCCGTTCATGTAGTCCTCTACATAGGCACAAATGACGAGGCCATACTGCGTCTTGCCGTTCATGGTCTGAGCATAGATATAGTAGTTCTCCTTATCATCCTGAACGAGCCAACCTTTGTCCTGGAACTTCTGGAAGTTCTCGGCAGCCTTCTCGTAGACACGCGGGTCATACTCTGAGGTGCCCTCAGGGAAGTCAATCTCAGGCTTGATGATATGGTAGAGACTCATCTCGTTATCGCCAGCCTCTGCACGTGCCTCATCACTTTCCAGCACATCATAGGGGCGGCTCTCTACACGCTCAACAAATTCTTTCGGTGGGCGTATGCCACGGAATGGTTTGATTGTTGCCATTTGGTTGTTTCTTTTTACAATTACTTATTCACCTGGAAGCGGGTGTCGCCATCCTTGAAGAAAGCATTGATCTGGCGGGCTGCAGCGATGCCGGCATTGATGTTAGCCTCGGCAGTCTGAGCACCCATCTTCTTCGGTGTAGAGAAGTAGCGGCCTTCGAACTTCTGGAACTCGTCGTGGGCATCAGGCATGATGTCGGTGACGAACTTCAGGTCCTCACGCTCAGCCATGAGCTTCAGCAACTCCGGCTCATTGATGACCTCCTTGCGGGCTGTGTTGACGAGAATACCACCCTTCTTCATCTTTCCTACGAGCGCATAGTTGATGCTCTGGCGGGTCTCAGCAGTAGCGGGAATGTGGAGCGACACCACGTCACACTTCTCGAAGAGTGCATCCTGATTCTCTACGGCATGCACGCCGGCAGCTTCGATGACGTCGGCAGGGCAATAGGCATCGTAGGCATAGACGTCCATGCCGAAGCCCTTGGCGATGCGTGCCACGTTGCGACCCACATTGCCGAATGCCAAAATGCCAAGTTTCTTTCCCATGAGTTCCGAACCCGACTTGCCGTTATAGAAATTGCGCACGGCGAAGACCAGCAAACCGAACACCAACTCGGCAACAGCATTTGAGTTCTGGCCAGGAGTGTTCTCAGCCACCACACCATGAGCTGTGGCAGCAGCCAGGTCGATGTTGTCGAAGCCTGCACCTGCACGCACCACAATCTTCAGCTGCTTGGCAGCATCGAGCACCTCAGCATCGCACTTGTCAGAACGGATGATGAGCGCATCGGCATCCTTCACAGCATCGAGCAGCTGAGCCTTCTCAGTGTATTTCTCGAGGAGCACCAGCTCGTTGCCAGCGCCTTCAACTTCCTTACGAATACCTTCAACAGCAGCTGCTGCGAAGGGCTTTTCTGTTGCAACTAATACTTTCATTTCGCCTATGGATTAATTCTTTATTATCAGTAATTATACTATTTGACCTTAAATGCGATGATATATGTAGGGACGCGGCGTGCCGCGTTTTTGGAGGGAGAAAGCTAAATCCAGTTACGCGGCACGCCGCGTCCCTACATTTCAGGGTCAAATTCTACATAGTTTCTTTATTCTTTTCTAAGGAACGTTGGAAAAAAGGATTTGATGACACCTGCGACGATGAGTCCCTGGGTGACTCCTCCGTTCCAACATTCCTTAGACGATTGTGTTTACAAGTACTTCTTCTCGAAATCCTGCATGCAGGCAACGAGGGCTTCAACAGCCTCGAGGGTGCAGGCATTGTAGAGAGATGCGCGGAAGCCACCAACCGAACGATGACCCTTCACACCTACCATACCACACTCCTTGGCAAACTCCATGAAGGCCTCCTGCTTGTCCTCATGACCCGGAGCCATCACCCAGCAATGGTTCATGATGGAACGGTCTTCCTTGTTGGCAACGGTTCCAACGAACATGCTGTTGCGGTCGATTTCCTCATAGAGCAGATTCGACTTCTTCACATTGAGCTTGTTCATCTCCTCAAGACCACCGATGGTGTTCTTGATCCAGCTGAGTGTTTCGTGCATGACGAAGATGGGCAGCACGGGAGGTGTGTTGAACATCGAGATGTTCTTTGCCTCGGCAGCTGCATGAGTGCGATAGTCTACCATTGTGGGCAGGGGGTTCATGTAGGCACGGTCGCCAATCTGTCCGAGGATGTCCTTGCGAACAATGACGAAGGTGACACCAGCAGGACCCACATTCTTCTGTGCACCGCCATAGATGACACCATACTTCGTGACATCAACCGGACGGCTCATGATATCAGACGACATGTCGGCCACCAGCATCACATTGTTGCACTCCTCAGCGGTGAAGTCACGACGGATCTCAGTACCGTAGATGGTGTTGTTGGTTGTGATGTGGAAGTAGTCGGCATCAGCGGGAACGGTCCAACCTTTCGGGAGGTAGTTGTAGGTCTTGTCTTCAGAAGAAGCCACAACCTCAACCTGACCGAAGTTCTTAGCTTCCTTCATGGCCTTCTTTGCCCACACACCGGTCTGCAGATAGGCTGCCTTGGTCTTCATCAGATTGGCAGGCACCATGTAGAACTGAGTGCTGGCACCACCACCGAGGAAGAGCACCTCGTAGGTGTCGGGAATGTTAAGCAAGTCGCGCCAGAGCTGGCGGGTTTCTGCCATGATACGTTCCCAACCTGGTGTACGGTGGGAGATTTCCATCAAGCCAATGCCTGTGTTGTCGAAATCACGGATAGCGTTGATTGTGGATTCGATGGCCTCTTGTGGAAGGACACACGGACCTGCGTTGAAATTGTACTTTTTCATAAGGGTTTTATTGATGTGTTTTAAGAATGAATAATAAGTTCTGATTATGACGTGACAAAGTTACAAAGAATATTTGAAACTGCCAAATAAAAAGTCATCTGACTTCCTCAATTATTGTTTTTACTCCTTTTATCTTCTCACCGGCGGTGTTTTTCAGCACCTGGCGAAGTTTCTCGCGAGCAATTGCAACATAGGTGAAACGCTCTTCTACACTGATTTTTCCAATCTCTGAGCCTTGCAATCCACCTTTCTTGCATAAGAATCCGACAATGTCGCCACGTGAGAGCTTGTCGCGCTTGCCTTTTCCAATGTAGATAGTGACCATTTTGGGCCGTGCAGGAACCCTCTCGGGGGTAGAACCGTCGACATCTGCTTTCAGATTGTAAGCAGTGGGTGTTTCCTCCACATAGTCAGGGATATGCTCGCCAGCCTTCAGCAGGAAGAACGAGCGCCCCTGCTTGTCCCAGCGGGCTGTGCGCCCTACCCGATGCACATAGTTCTGCTCGGTCTCTGGCAAGTGGTAATGCACGATGTTGTCGATGTCAGGAATGTCGAGTCCACGGCTTGCCAAGTCGGTGCAGACCATGATGTTGGCAGAGCCATTGGCAAAGCGGTAGAGAGCATCCTCGCGCTGCTTCTGCTCAAGTCCTCCATGGAAGGCACTCAGCGTGAAGCCAGCCTTGCGCAGGTAGTCAGCCACACGCTCCACACTCTCACGGTAGTTCAGGAACACCACCGTACTCTCCTCACCCCGTTCCAGCAGCAACTGTCGGAGTGGTTCGAGCTTGTCGTTCTGTGGACTTTCAATGGAATAGATATGTACGCGCGACGACACCTGTTCTTCCTCCTGCCGGTAGTCAAGTCGCTGGGTGTGACCCATGTTCACAAAGCGAGGCATCACCTCCGACTCAGTGGCCGAGAGCAGCACACACCGCTTCACATAGGGCAGGTTGCCAAGCAGAATAGCCATCTCGTTCTGGAATCCCATCTCAAGGCATTTGTCGAACTCATCGATGATGAGGAACCTGACGTCGTCAGCCACAATGTTTCCTTTCACCAAGTGGTCGTTCAGTCGGCCAGGGGTTCCGAAGATGATCTGTGGGCACACCTTGCGCAACTCACGATGCTCATCCATGGCAGGACGACCACCATAGACAGCCATGGAGCGCAGTCCGCAGCCCATCGACTTCAATACTTCCGACGACTGCAGGGCCAACTCGCGACCTGGAGTCACCACAATGGCCTGCAGCGAGGGCTTTTCTTCGTTGATGAGCTGCACCAGTGGCAGCAGATAGGCCAGCGTCTTACCAGTGCCTGTCGGTGAGAGTATCACCACATCGTCATTGCTACGCACGATGGCTGCCAGCGCCTCTTCCTGCATGTCGTTGAGCTGGCTGATGCCCAACCGCTGTAGAATCTCGTTTGTCTTTTTCATGATTTAGTTCTTTTTGTTCGCTTTCTGCCTGATGAGCTGGTTGATCTCGTCGAACTCCTTGCCCATGTTCAGGTTCAGATAAATGGTATACAGAGGCAGCGCCCAACGGTCTTGCTGCTCAGGAGCCAGCTGGCGATAGCGCTGCAGATGCTTCATGGCCTGCTGGTAGTAGTTCTGCATGGCCTGTCGCTGCTTCGAGGTGGGCTTCAGAATCTTGTCTATTTCTATGGCCCGGTAGTAGCTGGCCATACCCGAGTTATAGTAGGGGTCGGCCAGACTGTCGGAGAGTGCAATGAGTTGATTGGAGAAGGCTATGCAGTCGTCATAGCGCGAGGTGTTGAGCAATGCCGTGCTGCGGACCACCTTTGCCTCCAGGTCGTCAGAGTCGTTGTCAACAGCCTGGCTGGCCACCTGCAGCACGTTCTCCCATTGGTTGTGAGTGCCGTAGAAGTCTACCAGTCGCGAGAAGAAGAACTTCTCCTGTGGGTACTTCTCGAAGCCCTCACGCAGCGTGCCTATATATCTCGAGGTGTCACCCTCCAGCTGATAGGTGTCGGCAAGGTATTGCAGCATGAGCTGATAGTGTGCCGTATCCTTCAGGGCATAGTAGGTGTGATGGAGCGTGGCCTTGGGCTGCTGCATCTTGTAGCCGCAATACACGGCCCAATAGGCAGCCTCAGGCATTCGCTTATCGTTATTGCTATAGTCGAATGATTTGAAGAGTGGATGGCAGGCCGATTCCAGATAGGTGTCGAAGAAGGAATAGGCCTCGCTAAACTTTTGTTTACCAATGAAATACACACCTCCGTTATAGAGATTGTTCCGGTAGGAGTCGAGGAACTCTCCATGCCGTTTGCGATATTGTGGTTTCACCTCTCCGCGCTCATTGGGGTGTGCATCAATGGTGTCGAACGCTTCAAGGATGTCGAACATTTTCTTGGTCAGGTTGAAGAGCGATGCTGTGTCGTACTTCTGCTTCAGATAGAGCTTCTCGTTGCCTTGGTCGTACTGTTTCTTCACAGCATCGAACATGATGAGCCACAACCTCTCGTTCCGCACATTGGCTGTGTCGGAGAGGTGCTTGCGCATGAGTTGTTCTGCTCTATCGAGATTGTTGCCAGCCTTCAGGAAGGCCTTGGCTTGTGCGATGTCTTTCTTCATGGCAGCCCGAGCCTTTGCCTGCAGCTTGGCCGCCGATGGCTGTTTCGATTCATTCTGAGCCGAAACACCTGTCGTAATCAGTATTAGAGATAGGATGGTCGTCAGTATTCTTTTATTCATCTTGTATGTTTTCGTGTTTATCCTAACAATCTTCTTTATCTTGATGAGACCATGATACTCATTGAAAAACGAAGTTCCCGCAAAACGGGAATCATTCCCCCACCCAGGGGGAAGCGAAGAAGAACGAAGGACTATGACTGCTCCGAGCATCCTGCAAGACTACAGGTAGCCCCAAGGGGTCGTCATAGTCCTTCATCCGTTCATATCATCTTACTTCAGGATTTCCTCCAACTCCTTCGTACGGGGGTCGTTGGCGCTGTAGTTGATGTAGTAGCACTGATACAGGGGATATGCCCAGTTGGCCTTCATGCGATCAGGATCGATGTCCTTGGCACGCTCCAGATAGCGCATGGACTCCTTGTAGAGAGCCTTCTGTGCAGGAATATCACCCTCGATGGCAGCAGCCTTGCTGTTCATGCAGAAGCCCAGATAGGTGAGCACGACGGGGTTGGTGTCGTCAATCTCACAAGCCTTCTTGAACGACTCGATGGCATTGTCATAGTCCTGAGCATTCATCTCGAACTGACCCTTCAGAGCCCAAGCGGTGTGGTTGTTGGGATCGCGGGAAATCTTCTCGTTCACCAGAGTCTTCACAGCCTCGTTGTCGTTCTGGCCGGAATAGAGGTTGCAGAGTGTTCCGAAAGCAGCCTCGTTGTCAGGATTGGCAGCATAGAACTCCTTCAGCTCGTTGATGAACTTCACGGTGTCCTCCTTGGTCTTCAGGTTGGCCTGACCGATGGCGAACTTCTGAGCCTGAGCCTCCTTGGCCTGCTCGAGATCCTTCATGGCGATATCGAGATACTTCAGGGCGCGGTCCACCTGCTTGTTCTGATTGGCATAGAGAGCAGTGAAGTAAGCCACCTGTCCGAGGAAACCAGCCTCACCAGCCTTGTCGTAAGCCTTCAGGAACTCGCAGTCCTCAGTGTCGAGGAATGTGCCCCAGTACTTCAGCACGCCCTGCTCGTTGCCCAGCTGAGCCTCACGCTGACCAGCATTCACCAGCTGTATGCGGGCATTGCCGACGCGAGTCATGTTAGCCTCGTGGAACTTGGGTTTCACCTTTCCCTTGGCATCGGGCATGTTATCGAACTTGTCGCACTCAATGGCATTCAGCAGAGCATTGTAGGCAGCCTCGTAGTAGCCCACCGTGTCGTAGGGCTCAGCCTCTTTACCAGTCTGAAGCATGGTCTGACCCGTAAGCTGGGCGGTACCCTCCTTGTCGAACTTCTCCATAGCAAGGTTCACCAGATGGTTGTAGGCCTTTGCTTTCTCGGCATTGTTGACCAGTTGGCCAAGCGAAGACTTCAGCATAGCTGCTGCCTCGGCATAGTTCTTCGATTTCAGGATGCCCTTCAGGGCTTCGCTGTCACCTGCAAACGCGGTAGATGTGGCAAACAACATCAGAGCCGCAAACATGATTTTCTTCATAAGCTAATCTTAATGTTTAAAAAGGTTTGTTAGTTACTATTATTCTTCTGTTATCTCAATGGCTTCGTCGTCGAAATCCACAAGGGGCGTATCCGACTCCTCTTCCGCTTCATTTGACGCGCCATCTGTCGTTTCGTTTATTCCACCTGTTTCTTTTTGGAACTGTTCGTTGTTTTTCAGCCACTGCTGGCGGCTTTCCTCAGTCACCGTGGCCTCCAGTTCAGAGCTCATCACCTTGCAGACGCTGGCAATGGTCTCGTTCTTCTTCGTGAGGTTGATGAGGCGCACACCCTGTGTGGCACGGCCCATCACACGGCACTCAGCAACAGCCAGGCGAATCACTATGCCGCTCTTGTTGATGATCATGAGGTCGTTCTCATCGGTAACGTTCTTGATGGCTACCAGGCGACCAGTCTTCTCGGTGATGTTCAGGGTCTTCACACCCTTACCACCACGGTTGGTCTTGCGGTAGTCCTCCACCTGTGAGCGCTTGCCCAGGCCATTCTCGCTGACCACCATCACGGTTTCATTCTCAGCATCGTTCACCACGATCATGCCTACCACAGCATCGTCGTCACCATCAAGGCGCATGCCAATCACACCCGTTGCCACACGTCCCATAGCACGCACGGCATTCTCATTGAAGCGCACAGCACGACCATTGCGGTTGGCAATGATGAGCTCGTTCTTGCCATTGGTCAGACGAACATCCACCACCTCATCGCCTTCCACGATGTTGATGGCAATCACACCATTGGTGCGCGGACGTGAGTAGGCCTCAAGAACAGTCTTCTTCACAATACCATTCTTCGTGCAGAACACCACATAGTGCGAGTTGATGAACTCCTCGTTCTCCAGACCACGACCACGCAGACGCAGGATGTTGTTCACAGCATCGTCGGGCTCAATATTCAGCATGTTCTGGATGGCACGACCCTTCGAGGTGCGGTCGCCCTCAGGAATCTCATAGCACTTCAGCCAGTAGCAGCGTCCTTTCTTCGTGAAGAAGAGCAGCGTCTGGTGCATGGTGGCCGGATAGATGTATTCTGTGAAGTCCTTATCGCGCGAAACAGCACCCTTCAGGCCTACTCCACCACGCGATTGCTCACGAAAGTCAGAGAGCGGAGTGCGCTTGATGTAGCCCAGGTGGCTGACGGTGATCACCACAGGATCGTTGGGATAGAAGTCCTCGGCATTAAATTCATGCTCGTCAGGAATAATCTCTGTGCGGCGTGCATCGCCATACTTCTCCTTCACCTCCAAGAGCTCCTGCTTCATCACCTCCTTGCAACGCTCGGGGTTGTCGAGGATTTCCTGCAGGTCGTCGATGAGCTTCATCAAGTCGTCGAACTCCTGGTGCAGCTGGTCAACACGCAGACCGGTGAGCTGGCTCAGGCGCATGTCAACAATGGCCTTCGACTGCAGTTCATCCAGCGAGAAGCGTTCTTCCAGGTTGCGCTGGGCATCGGTGGGTGTCTTACTATTTCTAATAATGTGTACCACCTCGTCGATGTTGTTCACAGCGATGATCAATCCCTCCAGGATGTGAGCACGCTCCTTGGCCTTCTTCAGGTCATAGCGGGTGCGACGAATGGTCACATCATGACGATGCTCCACGAAGTACTTCACGCACTCCTTCAAGCTCAGCAGGCGTGGACGGCCCTTCACCAGGGCAATGTTGTTCACCGAGAAGGAACTCTGCAGGGCAGTCATCTTGAAGAGCTTGTTCAGGATGACGTTGGCATTCGAGTCCTTTTTCACATCGATGACAATGCGCATGCCCTGACGGCCAGACTCATCGTTGGCATTCGAGATGCCGTCGAGCTTTCCTTCCTTCACGAGTTCGGCTATATACTCAATGAGCTGTGCCTTGTTCACACCGTAGGGAATCTCCGTGATGACAATCTTATCGTGGGTGTCGTGGCTTTCTATTTCGGCTTTAGCGCGCAGGATGATGCGTCCGCGCCCCGTCTCGTAGGCATCCTTCACGCCCTGCAGGCCGTAGATGTAGGCGCCTGTGGGGAAGTCGGGAGCGGGAATATACTGCATTAGGCCCTCCGTGTCGATGTCGGGATTGTCGATGTAGGCACAGCAGCCATCGATGACCTCACCCAGGTTGTGCGTAGGCATATTCGTTGCCATACCCACGGCAATACCGTTACCACCGTTCACCAGCAGGTTAGGAATCTTCGTGGGCATCACCGAAGGCTCCTGCAGCGAGTCGTCGAAGTTGTTCACCATGTCCACGGTGTCCTTCTCCAGGTCGTCCATGATGTGCTCACCCATCTTCGACAGCCTACACTCAGTGTAACGCATAGCAGCTGCAGAGTCACCGTCTACCGAACCAAAGTTACCTTGTCCGTCAACGAGTGTGTAGCGCATGTTCCAGTCCTGAGCCATACGCACCAAGGCACCATACACCGATGAGTCGCCATGAGGGTGATACTTACCAAGCACCTCACCCACCACGCGTGCGCATTTCTTATAAGGTTTGTCACTTGTGTTACCAATGCCGGCCATACCATAGAGGATGCGGCGGTGAACAGGCTTGAAGCCATCACGCACATCAGGCAAGGCACGAGCAACAATCACCGACATACTGTAGTCGATGTACGAGGATTTCATCTCTTCCTCGATGTTGATCTTAATGATTCTGTCATTGTCGACGGTCTGCATACCGTCAAAAGTCTGATTTTCGTCCATTATTATATTTAGAAATTACAAATTCTCATCTTACACGTGCTTTAGCACCTTACACGCCGTCAGGCTTTCCTCGTGCTTTAGCACCTTACACGCCCTTTAGGGCTTTACACGTCCGAAGGACTTTACCCGCGCGTAAGCGCTTTACCCGCAGCTTCGCTGCTTTACCCGTGCTTTAGCACCTTACACGCCGTCAGGCCTTACACGTGCTTCAACACCCAAAATCGCCGAGAATGCCGTTTATTTTCGTTCTAAGCGGTTTTGCCCTTTTCTAAAACCATACAAAGGTACAACATTTTCCTGACATGCGAAAACTTTTAGACGCAAAATAACAGCCTCTTTTACACCTTTAACCAACATTAACGCTCCACCAACCCCCATTTCCGCCCTCCTCCCCTTTTATTCTCCACGGAATCACTTTTCTAAGGAATCGAGGATTCACACCCACCCGTAGGAGCAGACCTTTCCCCCAGCCTCTCCGCGCTCGGCTTTGCAGCTTTCAGAGTTAAGCGGAGAAAGTAAGGAGGGAGCAAACGGTCTGCCAAATGCCTAGCTGCAATGCGAGCTCTAAAAAAGCAAAAGAAATTTTTATTTATATTTCCTCATAATTATGCGAACGCATGCCGCGGCATTTTCGGCAATGCATAATAAGGATAAGGATAAAGATAAAGATAAAGATAAGGATAAGGATAAGGATAAGGATAAAGATAAGGATAAAGATAAAGATAAAGATAAGTATAAAGATAAGCAGCATAGCTGCTGTAAGCATTAGCGATACCGCTAATGCAAATATATAAGCAGCGGCGGCGGCATTTTTAAAAAAAATCAAAGGAATTCTGTAATAGGACAACCTTAGCCAGTCAGAATATGCAAGCAATATCGAATAGCATAGCTCCCAGACTCTAAAAGCATAGCTCTCGGATGCGGAAAGCATTGCTCTCAGACTCCAAAAGCATTGCTCCCAGACTCCAAAAGCATTGCTCCCAGACGCGGAAAGCAATGCTCTGAGACCCTAAAAGCAATGCTCTGAGACTCTAAAAGCAATGCTCTGAGACTCTAAAAGCAATGCTCTGAGACTCTAAAAGCATTGTCCTTGGAGTCTGAAAGCATAGCTCCACAACAATAGGAGATATGTTCCACTGAATAGGAAGCATGCTCCAAAGAATAGGAAGCATGCTCCGTAGAAAAACGAGTGATAAGCGAAGACGCTCTTCAATTTATTGATAGAAATGCGAGGGCGTCTGGGTGCATGTGCAGCTTTAGCCCTACCCTACTTCCGCTCTGCCAGCCAATGGATGAGGTCGGTGACCATTTGGCGATGATGGCGGAAATTCTCGCGGAATCCCCATCCGTGACCGCCAGAGGCATAGACGTGGAGGGTGCAATCGTTGCCGGCACGCTGCATGGCCGAATAGTAGGCAATGGCATTGGTGACGGGAGGCACGGCACCATCGTCGTTGCTGGTGAAGATGATGGCAGGCGGTGTGATCTTGCTCTTCACGGCACGGTCGCTGGAGAACTCTTCCACGAGCGATGCATCGTTGCGACCCTCTCCGAGGAATCCATGAACAGAGCCGCGGTGGGTTATCTTTTCGTCCATTGAGATGACGGGATAGAAGAGAATGGAGAAGTCAGGGCGTGCATCGGCGGGTGCATGGGTGCTCACGGCAGAGGCGAGGTGACCGCCGGCGGAGAATCCCATGATGCCCACATCGCTAGCGTTGATGCCCCACACCTGCGCGCTGTCGCGTACCAATCGGAAAGTTTCGTAGGCATCGCCGAGTGGAATGTTGCGATTGCCGTTTGGCATGCGATACTTCAGCACAAAGAATGCAATGCCCTTCGCGGTGAAGAACTCTGCCCAGTTGTGGCCTTCGTGCTGCATGGCGAGATGACTGTAGCCGCCACCCGGACAACAGACGATGGCTCGTCCGGAGGGAACGTCGGGCAGATAGCAGGTAAGCATGGCGACATCAATTCCGCCATCCTTTTCACTTTGGGGGGTGATGGCAGATGGGGTTCGGTCCTGCAGGAGGAGCGTGAACTGACGAGAGGTTTGTGCGAAGCTTGTGCTTGCATGGAGTGCACAGAGGATAAGTAGTGCACAGAGTTGTTTTGTTGTTGCAGTCATGAGGTTTAAATGTATAAAGGGTTTAAAGGGGAGTGAAAAGGTCTGCCCCTATCGTTGGTTGCGTGGTCTTGAACGCTGCAGAGCAGCTTTGAACGCACGAAGCGCTTTGAACCGCAGCTTTACTGCTTTGAACTCCGCTCATAGCGCGAAGTTATTCATGGAACTCTACTTCCACAATGCGGAGTTTTACTTCGCCATCGGCCATGCGGATGCGATCGAGCTCACCCGTGTTGCCGCCCGCTAACTCCTTGATTTCGCCAAAGGCAGTACTGTTCTGCACAGGACCGAGCATGCGAATGGTGAGCTGGTTGGTTGCGACGGGCTTGGCAATGGGGATGTGGACATAGCCGAGTGTTGCATAGGTGAGCCCCTCCCATAGCTTCTGCTTGCCGGCATAGACCGCCAGTGGATAGCACTTGCTGCGCCAGCCGGTGAGCTTCAAAACGACTTCGTTGACCATTACCTTTCGGGCCAGACGATAGGTTGCCCAGGCATGTTCGCGCTGACCGTCGCTCGCCCACTCGGAGAGTTCGTTGTCGTCGTAGCTATTGGCAAGCGAGGCTTCGTTGCTGCCGCATGTGGCACTCACAATATCGACGCTCTGCGACACGTCGACGTAAGACGGGCCGGCAGGCGTTTCACCACGTGAGAGGTTGAGGGCGAGCGGCTTGGGCTCGGCGGCTGTGGTCTGCATACGGATGGTGACCAGCGGAAGACCCTCAGCAGCACAGCAGAGGGAGATGTCGCCAGGTGTGGTGGTGCTGCGCACGAGCACTCTGTTCACGCCGCACTCGACGGGCAGCGACATCTCACGAATGTAGTTGCCGAACGCCGACTCATGCTCTGGGCCGTCGAGCAGCTGAGCGTCCTGACCGCTTCCAGCGTTTCGCTTGTCGGCATCAGCAGCACCAGAAAGCTGTTCGCCATAGGGCCAAGCGCCCTGAGGCGTGGCGATGCCACCCAGCCACCGACCTTCGCCCCAAAGCTGGAAGTGAACCATGCGATTGTCGAGAGGACAACGGCGGCCCTGCTCGTCGACCACCTCGAACTCCACGATAGCGATATCGGCTCCGTCGGCACGGAAGCCCTGCGGATTCTCGATGGTCGTCACGTTGAGATGATGCGGTTTGCCAGCAGTCTCAACGGCATAGCGGCTCACCTCGCGCCCATCACGATAGCTAATGGCCTCGAGGCGTCCTTCCTCGAACGGAATGTCGCGGAAGGTGAAGAGATACTGATAGCGTCGCTCACCCCTTCCCAGCGAACGGCCGTTGAGGAAGAGTTCTACCTCGTCTCCCGTGGAGACCACCTGCTTCGTGAGTTGACGCACGGAGGAGTCGTAGTTCCAATGACCGACGATATAGGTGCGGTCGCGCTCGGGTTCTACCCAGCCGTCCCACATTACCTGATGCACGAAGAACGCATCCTTCGGCAGGCGCATCGCATCGGTGACACCACTGGTGCGATAGTTCGACTCACCGCGGAAATGGGTGTTGGTGTCGGAGAAGACAATCTTCGCACCACCGCTGTTCACACGGCGACCCGTGCCCGGTCGTTCGAGCCAGTAGTCGTACCAGCGGCGCACCATCTCGACGGCGAAGGCATCCATGTTGTGATTGTAGTCGGGAGCCGGAGCATTGCGATAGAACGGCCCAGCGCCCTCCTTGTGATAAGGATAGCTCCATGCGTCCCAATACTTGCGCAAGCCTTCGTCGCGACAATACTCCATTTGCCACATCGGGTGCTTCGCCGACTTGTTCACATAGAGCATCTCGCCACCATACTCGGCTTCGTCGATGTCGAGCATCTCACGCGAGCCGATAGCACGTCCGCCAAAGGGATCGTATTGGTCGCGAACGGCCTTGAGTTCGAGCATGTGATTGCGGGAAATGGACTCGTTGCCGCCCTCATAGAAGAGGATGCTGGGATTGTTGCGATTGTAGATGATGGCATCGCGCATGAGCTCCACACGCTGCTCCCAGCGACGACCCTCGACGTCTTTCTCCGCATCGCCCGCCGGCATCGCCTGGATGAGTCCCACGCGGTCGCACGACTCGATGTCCTGCTTCCAAGGCGTGACATGCATCCAGCGCACGAGGTTGCCGCCCGATTCCACCTGCAGCTGATTGGAATAGTCGCTGAGCCACGCAGGCACACTCATGCCCACGCCGGGCCATTCATTAGAGGTGCGCTGGGCGTAGCCGTGCATCATGATGACTCGATCGTTGAGCCAGATCTTGCCTTCGGCGAAACGAGTCTTGCGGAAGCCCGTGCGGGTGATGACCAAGTCATTCGAAGCAGTCGCCGTCTCAAGTTTATCACGCAAATAGGTCTCTACCGTGTAGAGATAGCCATACCCCCACGACCAGAAATGCAACCCCTGCACTTCTTTCGCGGCCTTGACAACACACGTTTCCCCTGGTTGCAGGGTTATGAAAGTGTCACCATTGAAACCAGCTACCTTGTTGCCATCAGCATCATTTATTACAACCGTCAGGAAGAATCTGCGCTCTTTTGTGTCGTCGTTCTTCACCTGACTCTCCACATGAATGGTAGCCTTGTGGTTAGCTATGTCGAAATCGGTGGCATAGACATAGGTTCCCGTAGTGCCGAGGTTGGAATAAAGCGGAAGTGTCTGATAGAGCAATCCGGTAGTGTGGAACCACACATTCTTCGGAATGCCGCCGTAGTTGGCGTTAAAGTTCTTGTTGTTCCATTGGAAGGTAGACCCCGTGGAACGCTCATGATAGTTCCAACTGTTGTCGGTGCGTACTGCCAATACGTTCTCACCTTGAACGATGTAAGGTGTCAAGTCGAAGCCAAAGGCCATGACTCCATTCTCTGACAAGCCTAAGTAGTGACCGTTGAGATAGACGTCGGCACCAAAGCGTACACCCTCGAACTCGATGAAGAACTTGCGGCCAGCGGTTTCATCGATGTTGAAGTGTTTGCGATACCAAACGATAGTATCAGATAACTGGGCACAAGCGATGCTGAAAGCTTCCGCCTCGTTCCATGCACGTGGCAAGGTAACAGGTTGCCATAGGCGATCGTCTATGCCAGGAACTTGTCCATCTTCCACATCGCCTACTTGCATAAGCCAATTGCCGTTGAAAGAGATTCTCTCCCTTTCAACGGCATTGATACTCTGTGCTATGACGAGCAGTAAAGTGACTAATAGGCACTTCTTCATAAACACACTATTTGACTACGATCTTGCGACCACGGACGAAGTAGATGCCACGAGGCAGTCCGCTGAGCGAATGTGCTTTACGGCGAACCACCTGTCCGCTGGCGTTGTAGATGTCGGCAGCACCACCCTTCTCATCGGTGAACAGGCCGTCGATGCCCGTTCCCACGGTGACGAAGAGCAGACCCTCGCTGATGCGTGAGGTGTCCCACTCGAGTCCGTTGCCAATCTCGGGCAGATCGAACTGCGGATTACCCGTGAACGACTTCGCCTCGAAGATGCGGATAGAGTCGCCAGCTGCGAGCGAATGGCTTGGAATAAGGTTCACCTGAATGGTACCGTTCATCGTGATGCGGTTCACACCGCGAAGCGCCGTACAACCATTGAACGAAGCCGAAGCACAACGGCTTGCACCGATGATGAAATAGCTGTCGCGGCTGAAGGTGATGTTCTTATCGTTGAGCGTGATAGCACCCGTCGTAGAGTTCTTCGTGGAACCCACCTGCATCGTACCGTTGATGGTGTAGGAGCTGTTCTCGAGCGTACTATTGTTCGACGTCACACCCGAGAGCGTAGCACCCTTCGCAACGGTGAGCGTGCCCTTGCCGAGCGACGAAGAAGATGTGATGGCGAGCTCGCCTTCGTTGACGGCTACATTACCCGTTGTTGTCCAAACACCCTTCGTCGTCATCTTGCCTTCGCCAATCTTCTGGAAGTTGGCATTCGACGTGACGCGGCCGTCCCAAGTGAAGTTGGTGGCGTTGCCCACCTTCCACGTGTTGGCACCTACCGATGTGCCGTTGCTGAACGTACAGGAGCCGCCGAGGCTACCTGTGCCCGTTACCTTACCAATGGTGAAGGTCTTACCCGAGTTCTGCACCTCTACGGCCGATGCTAGGTCGAAGGTGCCGTTCGGGCAACCGCCAGCGGTGTTGAGCGTGAAGCGAAGCAGAGCGGGATCGTCGACGCTCGACGTGGGTTTGATGGTTCCCGTGAAGTCGTTGAAGTTGCATTGCACGGGCGTACGGGTAGCATAGTAGTTGGAACCCTTCTCCGTGACGCAATAGATGGTGAGCGTACCCTCGCCGGTGATCTTGTTCGTGTAGGTGGAACGGTTGGCCATATACCACGTGCCCGACTTGCCCTGCGGCACGTTGATGCCGTAGCTCGTGCTGGTGTTTTCGCGGAGTGTGCCTCCTGTGTAGACTACGTTCTTGGCAGGCACGTTGGCATTGATGCATTGCACGGTGCCAGCGCCGACAACCAGCGTATCGAGGCCGCCGTTGGCAACGTTGAGCTTCATCCAGCCGTTGCCCTTCTTCGTGAGTTTCGTACCGGAGACGGGCTTGTTGAGGATGAAGTCGTTGGCATTCTGAACAACACCGCCTTCAGGACCCTGCATCATCATGGGCGAACCTTGCGTGACGGCAGCCGTTGTGCGCAGCTCACCACCGTTCTCCATCACGAACTTCTGATTGCTCGAGACAACACCGCCGAGGTTGCCCACGGCTTGATTGGCGTTCGAAAGCGAGGTGACAATGACGGCACCACCGGAGATGCGTGTGCCACCCTTGTAAGTGTTGTCGGTCTTGATGGTCAGGTTACCCGTGCCGCGCTTCACAAGAACGGTGTTGCCCACGATGGAACCCGTTCCGCTGAAGGTGTAAGCCTTCGTGGCGTCGACGATGATGGAGTCGGCCTCGAGCTCGCTCGCCAGCGACACGTTGAACTGCTGTGCATCGTCGGTGAAGTAGACCTTGTCGCCGCTGACGAAGACATCGCTGTTCTCGCCGTCGGAGGTAAGGAAGTTCTCGGTGATGCCGAGATCCCAGGTGTTGCCGGCAGAACCATTCCAAACAACGGTGCCTGCATCACGCATGCCTGCCACCTCAAGATAGAGCTTGCCGTCCTCGACGAGGAGCTGCGACTTATGGGAGTTGCCCAGGCCCGTAATCTTCACTTCACTGAGGTTGCCCTCAACCGTTCCCACCTCACCCAGCAGATAGCGACCTTCAGCAAGGTCGGCATCGGCGCCTAAATGAGGCGTGAACTCGAAGACGGGGGTCATGTACTTCGGTCCATACTGCCAGTTCTTCTTCTCGATGGTCACCACACGGGCATTCAGCTGGTCGGCACGAAGGCCGTCGTTGTAGACATCGAACACCACACGCGAGCCGAAGCCCAGACGGAGCGTGTCGACGGTGATGGTTCCAGCCTTATCAACACCACCCGGACGCAAACGAGAGTCGTAGTCCATCTTGATGCTACGGAAGGCGCCGCCATCGGAGTTCAGCTCAGCGAAGCGGTTGAGCCAAAGCGACGACTGGAGGAGTTTTCCATCGAAGTTGAGCACGCCTGCCCAAACATCTGTATTTCCCGTATAAGTCTGTTCAACGGCGGGCAGTGTGAGTGTTCCGTCGCCCTGCTTCACCAAGCGTGTGTCGCCCGTGAAGGCACCGCCCTTGACGTTGCACGTGTAGTAGACGTAGTTGATTTTCGGATTTCCAGCCGTGTTGTTGCTATTAGTGCCCTGCACCCACGAAGGAACATTGAACATAGCCACCGACGGGTTGGCGCCATCGGCAACGCTGATCTTGGTATCGTTGGTCTCGCAGACGATGACGTGTTGCCCGTTGTTGGCCGAGCCGATGCTGCCGCCGTTGGCTATCTCCGTGCGACCAGTCATCGTGAAGGGAGGCGGAGCAACGGTGATGCCTTCGAGCTCGCCGATGAAGTAGCTGGCGTGAGGCGGCTGGTTGTAGCCAACGCTCTCCCAGACCATACCCTGACGATACTGATGATCGTGCCAAAGTGTGTAGTTGCGATACTCGGTGGGAATGTTCGTGGTGTAGATGCGAATGCGCTTGTTGTCCGACGTGCGTGCCACGATTTCCTCGCGCCAGTCGCCGAGGATGTCGCCCGTTGCTGAAGGAGTGTTCTTCGTCCAGTTGCAGTTGGCTGTGCCGTCGGCGGTGAAGACAATCGTGCCGTCGCCCTTGAACACACGCGAGGCACCTTCACGCGAGCTGGCTCCGTCGAGGCCTTCCTCCAGGAGGTCGCCGTCCCAATAGATGCGGAAGTTGTTCGTGAAGCCCGTAGGACCTCCGGAGATGACTTTGTCGGCCACACACGAGATTGTTCCCGACTGGCTGGAATGGCCGATGGCGCCGGGATAGGCATTCGAGAAGTTTCCACAAAGGGCACGTCCGTCGTCGCTTGTCGACTGAAGGCGATAGTAGATCTTCGACGTCGTTGCATTACGGTAGTTCATAGCAGGCTCGTCCTCGTTGCAGGCGAAGATTTCCTGACCGTGACGATAGGGGTCGAAGTCGGAGCAATGCTGGGCGTCGCCGTGACCGAGACCGGTTGTAGAGAGTCCGCGTCCGTTATCGTCGATGACCATCGAGCCAAAGCAGATCTCATCGCGGCCGTCCCAGTCGACGTCGGCGATACCGAAGTTATGGTAGCCGTTTCCATACCAGGGGTCGCTCCAGCCGTTGTTGTTGGCCCACTCCCAATAGAGCGTGAGCTTATGGGTGGCGGGATCGACGCTGAAGGCCTTCATGTGGTGCTTCGTGTAACAGCCGCGGCCGAGGAAGATGAACGGATGACGTCCATCAAGGAACGGCGCACCGAAGTAGTGCTTCGTGGAACGGTGACCATAGCCGTCGCCCCAGTCGTTGGCGTTGCCGCGCGGAAGCGGATAAGTCATCCAAAGCGGTGTGGAGCCCGAGCCAATGCTATAAGGCTTGCCAGTAGCGCCCTCCATATAGAGCAGATACTCGGCTCCGGAGTTGGTGTAGGCACCGTTGGCATCGTCGTGACGCACCGTGTTGCGCGTGTTCACGTTCATATTACCAATCTCGGTGGTCGTGCCGTCGGGATGATGGATGATCATGTTGTCGGCACCACGCATGAGCACCTCGGCCTTTCCGTCGCCGTCCCAGTCATAGCCAACGGCGTCGTATTGCTCGTCAGGACCGCTCACCATGTTCGGTCCGAGGTCAATCCACCAGAGGCGCTCGCCCTTGATGTTGTATACCTCAAGATGATTGTAGGCGGTCTTGTTGCTCTCGGGATATACACCCGAGGCGTCGTTGTCGGCACCGTAGTTGCGCTTCACGATGAACTCCGACACACCATCGCCCGTGAGGTCGGCCAACGCAATGTCGTTGATGTTGCAATCGGCCGTCATGTCCTTGCCGTCACGCGCCTTCACGGAGGCTACGGCAAATTCGATGTATTGGAGGTTCATGCGGGTCACAGCAGCACACTTCTCCTGCTCCACACCCTTCACGACCGCTGCCACCTGGTACTTCGAGCCACTCTTGCCGGCAGCATCGACGTAGTTGGAGACGCGCAAGGGCTTGTCGTTGAGCTTCGTGCCGTCGCGATAGAGGTTGTACTCGGTGTTGTAATACTCTTCGCCGAAGATTCGCCAGCTGACGAAGGTTCCGCCGCCCGACTGAGCAGGAACGGCCACAAGTCCTCGGTCGAGCTTGTCGGTCACTCGTTGTGCGTGGATGGCCACAGAGCATGCCACCACCATCACAATCATTAATAAGAATCTTTTCATCTCGTTGTTATTGCTTAGTTATTCAAGTTATGTTTCAGCCGACAAAGTTACTGAAAAAATCTGAAACCGCCAGCTAAATAGCAGAGTTTTTTAGGTAATATCCAAAATGCGGGCTTGCTATCCATGATGAGAACTTGCATTTATATCCGCTTCGCTGGCTTTAAGAAAACAGAAGAAAACACAAAATGACATATTTAGAGCCCCTTGATAAGGGGCGGCTATAATGCAGGGTTCCCTCATATTTATGATATACTCTAAATGTTTTTTTCTGTTTTCTTTGTTTTGTTCTGTTTTCTTGGAGACGCGAAGCGTATCACACTCAGCATTGGACTTATCAGTTTCCATCGGGTTTCACCATTTCGTAGCGGTGGGAGTCGGGCCACACGAAAGATGACGGGCCGTCGGGTTCGGAGGGGTCGAAGCCCGTCCAGTCGGCGCGGATGTGTTCGGCCAACGGCAGGTGGAGCGTCTTCATGCCTTGCACCACCATCTTTGACACCTCATAGGCGCCATAGGGGTTGAAATGCGTGTTGTCGGCAAGGGCTTTCGCCTGCCCGGGGAAGGTGTTGGCAGGATAATGCACAAGCGCCTGCGTGGAGCCGTTGTAGCCAAGGGTTTCGAAGAACGTGCGCGTCATCTCGTGTAGTTCAATCACCGGCACCTGCTCACGGCGAGCCACCTCGCGCATGGCCTGTGGATAGTTGCCGTGAGTCTCCAGGATGAAGCGCTTCTGCTCGTCGAAGGAGCGACGCTGAGTGGGCGTGCAGAACACCACGAAGGCTCCCTTCTGGCGTGCACCGTCGATGAGTCGTTTCAGGGCGTAGGCAAAGTTATAGTAGGCACCGGAGCCTGGGCCCCGCTCCTTCTGGTCATTGTGTCCGAATTCGCACACCACGCAATCGCCTTCACGTAGGGTGGAGAGGATCTTGTCGAAGCGCTTCTGGGCGAGGAACGAGTTAGCGGTGAGACCGCTTTCAGCATAGTTGGCGACGCAGACCTTGTCGTCGAACCAACGCGGAATCATCTGCCCCCACGATGCCCAAGGCTCGAAGTCCTGGTCGACGACGGTGGAGTTGCCGCAGAGATAGAGTGTGGCAGCGGTGGTGTCGCGCTCTATCTGCATTCTGCTCACCACAGGGCAAGCGCCGCAGAACTCCAGCGTGAGCGAGTCGTCCCAGTTCAGATAGCCGCGCTCGCGAGGCTTGATGCGAATGGAGTCCTTCACAACCCATGTTCCATTGTCCGTTCTCTCCACTCCATTTCCATCGGCATTGCCATTTTCGGCTTTCCTACCTCTATATTCATAGATGATGGGTGAGCGCTTGTTCACCACGAACGAGAGCACCTTCTGCTCACCTTTGCGGGTCTTCACGCTTTCGAGGAACAAACGGCGCGACTCACCGCGCACATAGGTCTCGCCAGCCATCTTCTTGCTGCCGATGGTGAGCGTCACGCGATAGTTGCCGTCGGGCACGGCTACAGATTGCCGGAATGCCTTGCCTGGCTCCTGGCGGCTCAGGTCGATGTCGAAGGACTGGGCTGTTGCCGTCATGAGAAGGTTCAGCAGCAGGGTTGTAAGGATGGTTCTTTTCATTGGATTGGAATGGGATTTTGGAATGATTGAATTTGGCGGAGGAGGCAGGCTTGCCAGACGGGTCGGACGGGTCGGAATAGTCAGACAGGTCAGACAGGTCCGACGCGCCGTCAGAACTTCACCTCGCCATTAATCTTGACGTTCTTCGCCGTTGTCTGAGGAATCAGCGAGGGGTTGAAAGCCTGGCGCTCGTCTTGCACATCTATATCCTCGAAGGTGAAGGTCTCGAGCTTGTATTTCTCGCTGGTGCCCACATCGAAGAAGTTGCGGCAGGTCATCCGTATGTTCTTCATCACGATGTTATTGCATTGCGAAAGGGGCATGTCGGGCCGGTCCTCGGGTTGGAAGAACTGCGTCCAAGGGCGCACAACGAGGAAGCTTCCCGTGCGACCGGTGATGTCGCTCACGGTGACATATTCGTAGTGCTGGGGCGTGTCGGGGCGCATCTTCAGCCAAAGCACGCGGTTGGCATCGTCAGCCTGACATTGGCGGAGTATGACATTCCGATCGTGGAGCGACTCACTACCCAGCGTCAGGCAACCGTGTACGCGACCATAGTGGCAGCGCTCGATGAGGATGCGCTCGCAGGGTCCGTTCTCAGGCATCTGGTCAGCCCATGTGCCCTTACCGCCCTTCAGCACCACAGCATCGTCGCACACATGCATGTAGCAGCCGCGCACCACTACATCCTTGCAGACATCGATGTCGATGGCATCCGAGCTCGGCGCCCCGTGCTCACGGCCGGCGAAGTCGAACACGCCACCCGTCGGCGCATAGATGAAGCAATCGACATAGCGCACGCGCTCACAACGATAGAGGTGGTTGGTCCAGAAGGGTGAGTTGATGGTGCGAACACCCTGCACGGTGACATTCTTCGAGTTCGAGATATACACCAAGCGTGGCCGCTGGGCATCCTTGTTCGTGCATTGAGGATTCCACTCGCGCCTGATCCAGAACTCCTGCCAATAGTGGCGGCCGTTGCCATCAATGGTACCGGGGCCGAGAATCATGAAGCCATCGAGGCCGTCGGCATTCACCAGAGCAGGGAAATACTTACATGTCTGACCCTCGATGCGCGTCGTACACACGGGGAAATCGGCGATGCGGTCGGAGCCCTTCAGCCGCGCACCCTGCTGAAGCCAGAGGTGAGTGCCCTGTCGGAAGTGCAAAGCTCCTGAGAGAAACACGCCCTGCGGAATCACCACCACGCCACCACCCTGCTCGGCAGCCTGGTCGATGACGCGTTGCAAGGCCTGCGTTTGCACCGTCAGCGAGTCGTCGCCACGCACTCCATAGTCGGTCACCAACCACTGGCGTCCCAGCTGGCTGACGTCAATGCGAGTGGTGTCGGCGAACCATGCTTCCATGCGTGTACCGTCGGGCCATGTGGGAGCTACTGGCTGTTGTTTCTTTTTTGCCTGCAGAGCCGTCGAGAGCATCACGAGCAGGCATAGCAATGAGAGGATTCGTTTCATATTGGGTTAGTGAAATGTTAGTAAAAAGTGAGTGATTCGACCATGTTATCATTCTTGATGCAAAGTTACAAAAAAATTTTGAAACGGCCAAATCTGAGCTCCCATAACTCGTTAAAATTTGTAAACAAATCGGGATTTTGAGCAATTATTTTAGAAAACTTACCTTCTCATGCTAACAACGCAGATGAAAAGGTCAACGTTTCCAGTACGAAGTCCACTAACCCGGGAAAAGGGACAACAAAAGTAGGAAAGCAGGCAACCTGTTCAGAGAGATAAGTCAACAGAATCAGTATAATAAACAGTAATTAACAAAACAACAACAAATCAAGGCTCAAAAGGTGTCAACACTATACAGGGAAAGACAATGCTAACAACGAACAATCGAACGAACGAACAGACGAACAGTTATTTCTAAAACTTAGAATGAGACTTTATTATTATATTATATAATATATAATATAATAATAAAACTTTCTAAGCCGTTTTCTGAAAGAAACTGTTCAACTGTTCGTACTGTTCGTTCGGTTCATCAGGGGTGTATTTGTCCTATCAACAACGCGATCATATTTGCAATTAATATGGACGACACAAAGGCAACCGCCTCCACACCCAACGAGGAAGCAGTCGCCAACCAGCCACGAGAAGTCGGTAGCGCCAGTCGATGATGCGGACATGCTGCTTTTTCTCAATAGTGTTAACTATTTGATTAGCAACGCTTTGTGCATTTAGCTTCAAGGGAAAGTTCGAGCCCTCGATGAGTGGAGTGTCGACAAAACCTGGACGGATATCGGTGATGCTGATGTCCAAACAGAGGTTCGTGGAGAGCTGTTCGAGGGCTTCAAGATAGGTGTTCTGGAAGGCTTTCGTGGCACTATACGAAGGTGCCGGACCGAGTCCTTTCGTGCCGGCAATCGACGAAATGGCCACAATATGACCGCCTTTTCTGCCCAATTTCTTGCATTTTTCGGAAGTTTTTTGAGCATTTTCGCCGATTTCATCGCGTTTTTTATCGCGAAAATAGCGAAAAGCAGCACCCACCAAACGGGTGAAACCAAGGCTGTTGGTGTCGACGGTAGAGAGTTCTATGTCCGACTCAAGCTCAAGATTTTGCTTGCCGATGCCCGACATGTGGACGTAGACATCCATGCCTCCAAGCTGTTCTATAAGCGCATGAAGCCGCTCTTCTGCATCAGGCTTTGTTACGTCAACTTGCTCTTCCACAGCGAGTTGCGGATATTCGTTACACAATTCATCGAGCGCATTTTTACGTCTGGCGGCCAAGCCCACATGCCAGCCTTTTGCCAGCAACAAGCGAGCCACTTCGCGCCCCATACCCGAGGAGGCGCCCATCACAATTGCACGTTTATTTGTTCCCATAAGTTGCGATTTTATAGTGAAAATATGGTCGAAATATATAGAAATACACCAAAAAATGTAGGGACGCGGCGTGCCGCGTTATTGGATTTTGCTTTCCCCCTCCAGTTACGCGGCACGCCGCGTCCCTACATCTGAGGCCTACCTCTAGAGCATAGCTCCTAAACCTCTAGAGCATACCTCCTAAGCCTCTAAAGCATTGCTCTTAAACCTCTAGAGCATTGCTCTTAAACCTCTAAAGCACGTCTCCTTCTGCACAAAAACATTGCTCTGATGCTCTAAATCACGGCTTTCGAGCGCATAAACACCCGCTTTTCGCCTACAAAAATACGATTATTATTTAATAAGGTGAAAGAAATGCATGATTTTTTTGCGATTTTTCAAAACATTTCGTAACTTTGCAAGTTAGAATATTCAACAAACAAATAAAACGCTTATGAAAGATTTCTTCAAGTATGTGCTGGCTACCATCGTCGGCATCGTGATTTTAGGACTGATTCTCACCATTCTGGGTGCTATGAGCCTCGTGGGAATGGTCGCTTCGGGTGAGGCCACAAAGAATGTTGGCAACAACTCCGTGCTGGTAATGAACCTCTCTGGAAGCATGGAGGAACAGTCGGGCGACGACACTATGTCCAAGTTCCTCGGCTCGGCAGCAGGCACCGTAGGTCTGCACGAGACCCTTCAGGCCATTCGCAAGGCCAAGGACAACGACAACGTAAAAGGCATCTACTTGGAGGCTGGCGCCTTCTCGTCGGACTATGCCTCGATGCAAGAGGTGCGCAACGCCCTACTCGACTTCAAGAAGTCGGGCAAGTGGATTGTGGCCTATGGCGACACCTACACGCAGGGCACCTACTACCTCTGCTCCGTTGCCGACAAGGTTTGGCTGAATCCCAACGGTGAAATCGACTGGCACGGCATTGCCTCCGAGCCGATGTTCGTGAAGGATCTGCTGGCCAAGGTGGGCATCAAGATGCAGGTTATCAAGGTGGGTAAATATAAGAGTGCAACTGAAATGTACACCGAGGACCGCATGAGCGACGCCAACCGCGAGCAGACACAGGTCTACATCGATGGTCTCTGGCGCAATGTGGTGAAAGCCGTCAGCGATAGCCGTAAGATCTCGGTAGACACGCTGAATGCATACGCCGACCGGCTGGTGATGTTCGAAGGTGCCGAAGCCCTGAAGAAGCTAAAGCTCGTCGACGGTCTGCTCTATCACGATCAGGTGAAAGCCGAGGTGAAGAAACTGCTCGAGATTGACGAGGACAAGAGCATCAGCCAGATCAGCATCGGCGACATGCAGTTTGTGAAGCAGAAGAACGACGGCGAGAAGATTGCCGTATACTATGCCTATGGCGACATCGTGGACCAGCCCGCAGAGGGAATCCTCATGGGCGGAGGCCATCAGATTGTCACTAAGGATGTGACCAAAGACCTGCAGGCTCTTGCCGATGACGACAAGGTGAAGGCCGTAGTGCTGCGTGTGAACTCTCCGGGCGGCTCAGCCTATGCTTCTGAGCAGATCTGGCACCAGGTGGAGCTGCTGAAGGCCAAGAAGCCGGTGGTGGTGTCGATGGGCGGCTATGCTGCATCGGGCGGCTACTACATCAGCTCGGGTGCCAACTACATCATTGCCGAACCCACCACGCTCACGGGTTCCATCGGCATCTTCGGCGTTATCCCCGACCGTTCAGAACTCATGACAAAGAAGCTCGGTCTGAAGTTCGACGAGGTAAAGACCAACCGCAACTCTGCCTTCGGCTCGAGCTCGCGTCCCTTCAACGCTGAGGAGCTGGGCTATCTGCAGTCCTACATCAACCGAGGCTACCAGCTGTTCCGCAAGCGCGTCGCCGATGGTCGTAAGATGACCGTCGACCAGGTGGAAGCCATCGCCCAGGGTCACGTCTTCACGGGTGAGGATGCCCTGAAGATCAAGCTCGTCGATGAGCTTGGAGGCCTCGACAAGGCCGTCGCCAAGGCTGCCCAGCTGGCAAAGGTCGACGAGTACTACACCGCAGCCTATCCCACACAGCCATCGCTCTTCGAGCAGCTCATGAACCAGGCAAATGGTGGCAACTACCTCGATGAGCAACTGCGTGTGACGCTAGGCGAATACTACAAGCCCTTCATACTCATGCGAGAGGCTTCGCAGATGAGTCCCGTACAGGCTCGCCTGCCCTATTATTTGAACATCCGTTAAATCTAGAAACTCTAGAAACTCTAGAAACTCTAGGATATCTAGGATTTCTAGAATCTTCAGAAAAAGAAAGCTATGCGACGCGAGGGCGACTTCATCAGTATCAACGAATGGCTGCTACCACTAAGCTGGATCTATGGCTTCGTGGTGCGCTTCAGGAACCAGTTGTTCGACCTGGGTATTCTGAAGAGCCGCGCCTATAAGATTCCTGTCATCTCGGTGGGAAATATCACCGTGGGCGGTGCCGGAAAAACCCCTCACGTGGAACACCTCGTACGGCTGATGCAGGACAAGATACAGGTGGCGGTGCTCTCGCGAGGCTATAAACGGAAGACGAAGGGATATGTTCTCGCCAATGCCGACACCTCGGTGACCGACATCGGCGACGAGCCTTTCCAGATGATGCGGAAGTTCCCCAAAGCCTATGTAGCGGTAGACAAGAAGCGCCGCAATGGCATCGACCACCTCACCACTGACGAGGCAACCAACAACGTCGATGTCATCCTGCTCGACGATGCCTTCCAGCATCGCTACGTGAAGCCGGGCATCAACATCCTGCTCATCGACTATCACCGACTCATCATCTACGACCGTATGTTGCCGGCAGGCAGACTTCGCGAGCCCTCGAAGGGCAAGCAGCGTGCCGATATGGTGATCATCACCAAGTGTCCGAAGGACCTGAAGCCGATGGAGTACCGTGTGCTCACAAGGGCTCTCGGCCTCTTCCCCTATCAGGACTTGTTCTTCACCACGTTGGAATACGGCTCGCTGACACCGCTCTTCCCCAACGAAGCAACAGCCATCAAAACCGCTGAGACGAATCAGAAGACGGAGTCACCATCCTTGTCGATGATTCCCGCCGAGACGTCTGTGCTGCTGCTCACGGGCATTGCCTCGCCCCAGCAGATGATCGACGACCTCACTCCCTATTGCAAGGCCATCACGCCCCTTACCTTCCGCGACCATCACTACTTCCGCCCGAAGGACATCGGCCGCATCAACGCAGCCTTCGAACAACTGCCTGAGCCTCGCATGATCATCACAACGGAGAAAGATGCCGCCCGCCTCTATCAGGTGGAAGGACTCTCGGAGGTGGTCAGAAAGAACATCTACGCCTTGCCTATCAAGATTAAGTTCATGCTCGAACAAGAAGAAAACTTTAACAACAAAATCCTTAGCTATGTACAAAAAAATTCAAGAAACAGCATCCTGGTTAAGACAAAGGATGACATCAAGCCCAAAGATAGCAGTCATTCTGGGGAGCGGCCTCGGAGAATTAGCTTCAGAGATAACTGATGCCATAGAGATTCCTTATGGTGACATACCCAACTTCCCTGTGTCGACCGTTGAGGGACATAGCGGAAAACTCATCTTCGGAAAGCTCGGAGGCAAGGACATCATGGCCATGAAGGGTCGCTTCCACTACTACGAAGGATGGTCGATGAGGGAGGTCACCTTCCCTGAACGCGTGATGTACGAGCTGGGCATCGAGACGCTCTTCGTGTCGAATGCTGCCGGCGGCATGTGTCCGGACTTCCGCATCGGTGATCTGATGGTCATCACCGACCACATCAATTTCTTCCCAGAGCATCCGCTCCACGGACCGAACTTCCCAACAGGACCACGCTTCCCTGATATGCATCAGGTCTACGACCCTAAGCTCATCGAGCTTGCCGACACGATTGCTGAGGAGAAGAACATCCGCCTTGTTCACGGCGTTTACGTGGGTGTGCAGGGACCGACTTTCGAGACTCCCGCCGAATACCGCATGTATGCGAAGCTGGGCGGTCAGGCCATCGGCATGTCGACCGTTCCCGAGGTCATCGTCGCCCATCATTGTGGCATCAAGACCTTTGGCATCAGCGTCATCACCGACCTCGGCGGCTTCGACCCACCCGTGCAGGTGAGCCACGAGGAAGTACAGGAGGCAGCCAACCGCGCCCAGCCCATCATGACCGCTCTCATCAGCGAGATGATCAAGCGCCTCGGCTAAATCCTTCCCCGCTCATCAGGCCCGGCCTTTTCGGCAGGCAAGCAGCCACCATAGGAGCTCCCCATCAGGCTGAACATCTCATTCGGCTAAGCCTGATGTCAGGCCCGGTCTCATTCCCCGTCTGTTGCGACTTGTCGCAACCCCAAACAAAGTAAAAAACAAATGGACATCGCAAAACTCGGTGAGTTCGGCCTGATCGACCATCTCACCAAAGACATAAAACCCCAAAACGAATCAACCCGCTACGGCGTGGGCGACGACTGCGCCGTGCTTCACTATCCCCAGAGCGAGGTGCTCGTCACCTCCGACATGCTCATGGAGGGCATACACTTCGACCTTACCTACATCTCCATGCAGCACCTCGGCTACAAGTCGGCAATGGTGAACATCAGCGACATCTTCGCGATGAACGGCACACCGCGCCAGCTCATCGTGAGCATAGCCCTCAGCAAGCGCTTCACGGTGGAAGACCTCGAGGACTTCTATCGTGGCCTTCGGGCAGCATGCGAAAAGTGGAACGTCGACATCGTAGGAGGCGACACCACCTCTTCCTATACAGGTCTTGCCATTAGCATCACTTGCATCGGCGAGGCTGCCAGCGAAGACATTGTCTACCGGAAGGGCGCTCACGACACCGATCTCGTCTGCGTCTCCGGCGACCTCGGAGCCGCCTACATGGGTCTGCAGCTGCTCGAGCGCGAGAAGGCTGTCTACTATGGTCAGGTGAACGACCTTCAGAAGAAGATTGCCGAAGCCAAAGCCGCCAACGACACGAAGCGCTACACATCGCTTCAAGAGGAGTTGGCCTCGTTCAACTTCCAGCCCGACTTCGCCGGCAAGGAGTATCTCCTACAACGCCAGCTGGAACCCGATGCTCGCGGCGACATCATCGCTCGTCTGCGCCAGGCAGGCATACGCCCTACGGCTATGATGGACATTAGCGACGGTCTCTCGTCGGAACTGCTCCACATCTGCAAGCAATCGGGAGTGGGTTGCCGCATCTATGAGAAGAATCTGCCCATCGACTACCAGACGGCTGTGATGGCTGAGGAGATGAATCTGAACGTCACCACATGTGCGATGAATGGCGGCGAAGACTACGAGCTGCTATTCACCGTTCCTATCGGCGATCACGAGAAGATACAGGACATCGATGGAATCCGTCTCATCGGGCACATCACCAAACCGGAACTGGGCACTCTTCTTGTAACCCGCGACAACCAGGAATTTCCGCTCCAGGCACAAGGTTGGAACCCCTTAAAAGGGTAAAAACAAGAAAAAATCGCTTTTTTAGAAAAAAAGTTCCGAAAAAGTTTGCAGGATTCGAAATATCTTCGTACCTTTGCAACCGCAAAAGAAAGGAAGTGTGGAAACACAGAACATGGTGCCTTAGCTCAGTTGGTAGAGCATCGGACTGAAAATCCGTGTGTCCCCGGTTCGATTCCTGGAGGTACCACTCCTCCTTTCATTAGGCCCGGTTATCCATTTGGAGCCGGGTTTTTTCATTGATATACTACCCGCCGACATCACTACAAACTATTCAAATAAACTAACGATATGAGAAAACTATCCTGCCTCGTGCTCATGCTTGCCGTCGCCATCAGCGTTGCGGCAATCCCGTCGAATAGCTCTACGCCCGTAGGATGGGCTTCCGTTGGTGCCTCCGTAACGGGTGGCAACGACGAAAATCCCGTTGTCGTCACATCCCTCGCCCAGTTGGAGAGTGCTTTGCAAACGGCACGCAACAACACAAAGAAAGATGCCAATAGCAAGATGACCATCTACGTGAAGGGAGAGATTGAAGTCAATGGCTACGTAAATGTCCAGGACACCAAGAATCTCACCATCTACGGCCTTCCCGGCTCGGCGATGGTGAACAAGAACCGTACGGAAAAGGCAAAGACGGGCATCATGCTCATCAAGCGTTGCCAGAACCTCATCATGCGCAACATGACCTTCAAGAGCGCTGGTGCCTACGACATCGACGGCAACGACAACCTGACGCTTCAGTCGAGCGAGCACATCTGGGTCGACCATTGTGATTTCCAAGACGGCGTCGACGGCAATTTCGATTGCAACAACCAGGCGAACTATGTGACGGTCACTTGGTGTCGCTTCCACTATCTCATCGCCCCCAAGGCTGGCGGCACGGGCGGAAGCGACGACCATCGCTATAGCAACCTCTGGGGAGGGGGCGATACGGCCTCCGACGAAGGCTGCCTGAACACTACTTTCGCCTGCTGCTGGTGGGACGAAGGATGTCGCGAGCGTATGCCCCGCATCCGTTTTGGAAAAGTGCACATCTTGAATTGCCTCTACTCCTCAACGCTTGCCAACTATTGTGTCGGCGTGGGTTATCGTAGCAATGTTTACATCGAGAAATGCGCCTTCACCAGTAGCAAGGCAAAGGCCACACCTTGGAAGAACTATGCCACGAAGAGCGGCTACACGGATTATAACGTAACGGTTGTAGGCAACCTCGGGGCTACAGACGCGCAGAAGCGTTCGGGCAACATCGACTACTTCATTCCTTCCTCGCAATACACCTACGACGCCCTCGAGGCCAGCGAGGTGGAAGCAGCCGTTTCCGATCCTTCAACGGGTGCCGGGGCTACGCTCGACATCAAGGAAGGCGAGCCCTTCACGACTTCCATCAACGTGGAAGCAACCAGCGAGCCTACCGTCGTCGAAACCATCTACTACAATTCGGCGGGCATCAGGGTTTCATCCAACACCAAGGGTTTGCTCATCAAGACGGACGTGATGAGCGACCACACGAGAAAAACAAGTAAGATGATTGGGCGATGAACTCTTTGTCACCTCTCAGACTATCAAGAAGATAGCACGGTGAGCACTCCGTCGCTCACACGGAAATGGATATCACGACCCTCGAAAGGCATACCATAAACCTTTTGGGGGTCGTTTTGGTAATGTGGACGTGGATCGAGTTCGAGAGTGTGGCGTAATGCCTTCAGCTGTTCGTCGCTGAAAAGCTCATTTAGCTCATCGGGCAACACCACCTGGAGTTTCGGCCATTGCCGCTTGTCGACAAACCCTGATCGGGCATCAGCATGACTATCGGCATAGACGATGTAGGGTTTGATATCGAAGATAGGCGTACCATCCATCAAGTCAGCACCCAACACATGGATAATAGGACCGCGCGCACTCTCCCACTCTACGCTTTCAATCTTCACCGACGAGAGGCCAAGCGGATTAGGCCGGAACGGCGAACGCGTAGCAAACACGCCTACTCGCTCATTTCCACCAAGAACGGGAGGACGCACAACAGGACTCACGGCCTTATGTGGGTTGGCAGAAAACTCCCAAATGAGCCACAAGTAGTCGAATTCCTCAATGCCACGCAAATAGTCGGCATTGCGGAAAGCTGGCTCGAAGACTATCTCTCCTCGTAGTTCTTCAACAAGTCCGCTCTGCTTAGGAATGCCAAACTTCGAGGTGAACGGCGAACGAAAATGGGCGATGGGTTGCAACTCCATAGGCAAGGATGATGATCAGCTGATGTGTAGAACCAAAGGTAGAAGTAGGAAGACGACCAGCGTGAGCAATCCTATTGCAATAGGCATATAGGGATGCTTCATATCTGAAGGTGGTACCACCTTGGTCGTTCTCCAGAAAACATAGTACACAAGGCTTGCAACGACAGCTCCCAGCAGCATTCCTGCCAGCAAGTCGCCCGGATAATGAACGCCCAGATAGAGTCGCGAATAGCAGAGGAGCAACGCCCAGCAGGCGAGAAATGTGGTGAGCTCTCTTCGTCGCAATAACAGGCCGACGAAGAAAACAAGTCCCCAGCTATTGCTGGCGTGCGACGAGGGGAACCCATAGCGACCGCCCCGATGGTTGTCGACAATGTGAATCATTTCGCTGATGGGGTTCTCGAGATTACTTGGGCGCAAACGAGCCACCACCGGGCGGATGAAATGGGACGAAACGGCGTCGGTCAGTAGCAATATTACACCCATAGCGACAAGCGAATAGAGCACCACGCGCCAATTGAAATTGCGGAAGAGCACGTAAAGAATCGACAAGTAGAACGGTATCCACTCGAACTTTCGGCTACACAACCACATAAATGTATCAAAGTAAGACGAGTGCATTCCGTTCACGGCAAGAAGAATCGACGAGTCGCCTTCCACCAACCATTGTGAGATGTCTAGATAGAGTTCTTCCATGATTTCAATGTTTTTTCTTAATCATCAGAGAGTGTATCGGCAGACTTTTCATCGTTTTTCTATATCGTCATAAAGCTTCTGCAGATAGACTTGGCCCTTCTTCAACAATGCATCATTGTTGCTATCGCCAGCTACCACCTTTTGCGACTTGTTGTCGAAGATGAGCCTTCCGTCCTCGTTGACGATTCCGAAGGCATCGGGAACGGTGAAGAAGGCAAAGTGTGGCATGCCGCTATGCATCATATCCTTGCTGAAGAGGAATTCCTCGTGGGCAATGCCGAGCTGGGAAAGCAACGTAGCCGCAAGGTCATGTTGCGAACCAACAACATCAACCGTTCGGGGCTCCTTCACCACACCGCCCACAAGAATCAGCGGAATCTCGTAACGGCTGAAGTCGTAGTTGCTGATGTGAGGCGGATAGCAGCCCAGATGATCGGGGACGATCACAACCAACGAACGTTTCCAACGATTGCTTGCGCGAAGCTTTTTGACAAAGTCGCCCACACAATGATCAGCATAGGCGAAAGCATTCAACCGCTCGTCGGAAAGTTTATTATATGGCACGTCGAAGGGTTCGTGGGAGCTGGAGGTCTGCACAATGCGCAAAACGGGTTGCGACTTGCTCTCTGCACTTTGCCCACCGGAAGATGTGGAGCTCGCCAATTGTTCGTTAGCCAATAACCTATTGAACACCAGATGATCGGGAACGCCCCATTTGCTGAGCCTTTCCGACATCGGAAAGTCAACGTCAGAGACGATATTGTCGATGCCCTGTGCCACCAAGTAGGAACGCATGTTCGTGAAATCGGCATCGCCTCCGTAGTAGTAACGAACATCGTAGCCAACACCCTTCAGGCTCCTTGCAATTGAAGGCAACGTGGCCGTTTTGCGAGGATACTTCATCAGGCTCATCGTGGGCTGGGCCGGATAGCCACTCAGAATAGAAACCAAGCCTCTGTCGGTTCTGAAGCTGTTGGCATGAAAGTGAGTGAAGAGCACACCCTGCTTCGCAAGGCTATCGAGCTCTTGAGCAACTCCATTTCCGCCCAATGTCTTCATCAACTTCGATGAGAAACTCTCAAGGATGAGCAGATAGATGTCGGGACGCTCATCCGTGAGCAGCTGTTCCGTCACTCCTTCTCCGCTCTCAGTCATCTCGCGGAAGAGTTCCGTTGCTTCCTTATCATCAAGGAAGCGGTATTGCGATGCAAAATTGCTCTCGTGGAGCAACGATTCCATCAGGCTGAACATCGGGTTCACGGCAGCATGATTCAACTCCTGCCGCTCGCTAAAGTAGGCTTTTCCCGTATTCATCGATGAAACGGTCACCCCTCCCCTGATGCCCAAGAACATCAGTCCACCTAATAATATATATAATAAGGTGGTCCCTAGCTGATGGGCGACCAGCATCTTGCGCCTTTTGCAGAACCGCTTCAAATTGAAACTCCAGCAAGCGCCAAAATAGATGATGAGCGACAAGGCACAGAAGAGAAACACCATCAGCACGATTTCGCCCACGCCAACGCTCGCCATCGCGTCGCTGGGCGAGGAGAAGAAATAGAACAGCGGTGTAGAATCGAGCGGGAAGCCCCAGTACTCGTAGAGCACCAAGTTTAGCATGAACGTGAGAGCAACCAGCATGGAAGCAAGGAAGAGCCACACACGGCAACACTTCCGTAGCAGTTTGCTTGGAGCCCAGACGGCTATCAACGACAACACCAGAGGTACAATCGTGAGATAGCCGGCCATTGAGATGTCGAGCGGAAACCCATGCAGACACACCCGACACCAGTCGACCACCGACGAGTTGCCGAAAAGGCCCTTGTAGCAAACCATGAATATGGGCTTCTGTACGACGAACACCACCGTCCAGAAAGCCCATAAGCTAATCGTTTGCCAAAGGTAGGAGTTGCGTAAAAACTTCAAACCGTCTGGCTTCATACTTCTTTCTATCCAAAAACTCCAGGCTATCTACTAAAGATAGAACGCCTGGAAAGGAGTTAACATTCAAACTGATCAGATTTCCCAACCTACGGCACTTGCGCCGAGCACAGCTGCACTCGAGCCCTCAAGTCCGCTCACGAGGAACTTAGCCTTGCCCTTGAAGATCTTCAGCACATTCTCGTCGTAAGCCTTCTCGATGGGTTTCATAATCAAGTCGCCAGCCTTGGTCATACCTCCGAAGAAGATGAAGGCCTCAGGTGACGAGAAAGCGGCAAAGTCGGCACAAGCCTCACCCAGCAGACGTCCGGTGAACTCATAGATCTCGTTGGCCAGCTTGTCGCCTTTACCAGCAGCAATAGCAACATCGAGACTTGTGATCTTTTCGGGATCGAGCTCACGGAGCAAAGAAGGCTGAGTGGTAGTTGCCAACAATTCACGGGCAGTACGTGCCACACCCGTTGCCGAGCAATAGGTCTCGAGGCAACCCTTACGACCACATCCACAAGGACGACCATTCTCGCGGCGTACGATGACGTGTCCAAGCTCACCAGCAAAGCCGTCGCAGCCATAGACGAGCTGGCCGTTGATGACGATACCCGAGCCAACACCCGTACCCAGTGTGATCACGATGAAGTTTTTCATGCCACGAGCCACGCCGTAGATCATCTCACCGATAGCGGCGGCATTAGCATCGTTGGTCAGAGCCACAGGAATGCCCAGACGCTCCTTGAACATAGCGGCCAGCGGCACAATTCCATCATGGCCCCACGACAGGTTGGGAGCAAACTCGATGGTGCCGTTATAATAGTTGCCGTTAGGTGCACCAATACCCATTGCCTTGATCATGTCGATGCCTCCCACCTGTTCGATGATAGGCTCCAGAGCAGTCACGCAAGCGTCCACGTAGTCTTCCACTTTGTCGTAGCCCTGAGTCTTGATAGCGGTAGTGGCCTTGATCTCGCCACGACTGTCAACAATACCGAAGACGGAGTTTGTTCCGCCCAAATCCAAACCGATCACATACGGTTTCAATGTCTGTTGTGTATCCATACTTCTTATTACAAATTGGTTTTAGTTATTTGCGTATATGGCGCAAAGTTACAAAAAAGTTTCTAGTTTTGGGGTTCTCTTGTATAGTTTTTTTCAGAAAATCATGCGTCCTTTAACTTCTTTAACTCATTTCATGCAAATCTTTGAACTTTGGACTTTGAACTTTGAACTTTTATTTGTACCTTTGCAGTCGATATGCCATTCCATTTGCCTATCAACATATTGGATTTCATCTTCAAGGGACTGCTCATCGGCATGATTGCCTCTGCTCCCATGGGACCGGTCGGCGTGCTCTGCGTTCAGCGCACGTTGAAGAAAGGGCGTTGGTATGGTTTTGTGACGGGTGTGGGTGCTGCAGCCAGCGACATCATCTATGCCGCCATCACCGGTTTCGGTATGGCTTTCGTGATGGATTTTGTGAACAACGCTCAGACGCGTTTCTATCTACAAATCATTGGTTCTCTGATGCTTATGGCGTTTGGTTGGTATACTTATCGAACCGATCCAACGAAGAATATGCACCAGTCGAGCCAGACTAAAGGAACGCTTACCTACAACGCAGTAACTGCCTTCCTTGTGACGTTATCGAATCCGCTCATCGTGTTCCTATTCTTGGCCCTTTATGCTCAGTTCGCCTTCGTGCTGCCCGACCATCCTTTCGAGATGATTGTGGGATTCTTGAGCATCGTGGGTGGCGCTCTCCTCTGGTGGTGGGGACTCACCTGGCTGGTCGATAAGATTCGCTCGAAGTTCGATGAACAGGGCATTAAGATTATCAATCAGGTCATCGGTGTGACTGTGATCATCGGAAGCGTTATCATGTTGCTGGGCACCACCACCAATCTCGTCAGAATTTAGCTATATTTGTTGAATCTCCAAATCACAGAATAACGTGTTCATCGCACAAGAACTTCGCAAGAAAAGCATCGCTGAATACCTGCTCTACATGTGGCAGGTAGAAGACATCATCCGCGCTTATGACTGCTCGCTCAGCCGTTTGCGCCGCGAATACATCGCCCGTTTCGACTACGACGACGAGCAGATCGAAGAGATGACCGACTGGTACGGCAACCTCGTCACGATGATGAATCAGGAAGGCAAGCGCCAATCAGGTCATCTGCAAATCAATCAGGTGGTGCTTCAACAGATGTCGGAATTGCATGCTCAGCTGCTTGCGAGCACGAAATTCCCGTTCTATACATCACAATATTATAAGGTGTTGCCGTTCATTGTGGAGTTGCGCAATCGCGGCGACAAGGACAAGAACGAGATTGAGACCTGCCTTGATGCCCTTTATGGCACGATGATGCTTCGCCTTCAGAACAAGGAGATTACTCCTAACACGGCTCACGCCATCAAGGAAATCACCACTCTTCTCGGCATGCTCAGCGATTATTACGAGAAAGACCGCACCGAAGGACTCGAGTTCGAATAGTATCGCATCGTTGTTTCCACTTTTTTATTCTACGGTAGGGGCAGACTCCCGTGTCTGCCCGAGTCTTAACATGCTACCCCCTACACAACTCCACGTGTTCAAATACGAGCGGGCAGACACGGGGGTCTGCCCCTACACGCCCATTATTATCATACTCATAAATGTCTGGAAATCGAGGCCCAATTTCGCCCAATCTTGAAATTATTGGCGATTTTTCTTTGTGTTTTCTTCGTTTTTCACTACCTTTGCAGCCAAGTTATGCGATTCCCTCTTTGTATGAGGGTAGTATTAATAGTAATCAACTAAACACCAACATGAAAGTTTTAAAGTTTGGCGGATCCTCCGTAGGATCTGTAGAGAGTATTTTAAGTGTAAAAAGTATTGTTGAGAAAGAGGCTAAGCACGGACCGGTCGTAGTTGTTGTAAGTGCCCTCAGCGGCATCACCGACCAATTGTTGGCAACCTCGCAGACAGCCCTCAGGGGTAACGACAAGTGGCGGACGGAATTTCAGGATATAGTAGACCGTCATCACCGACTCATCGATGCAGTTATCACCGACACCAAAAGCCTTGAACAGCTTGTATTCACGGTCGATTCTCTTTTTGACCAGTTACGTTCCATCTTCTTCGGCGTATATCTTGTTCACGACCTGAGCAAGAAGTCACAGGATGCCATTGTCAGCTATGGCGAGCGCATCAGTTCGCACATCGTCTCATCGCTCATCCGCGGGTCGGTGCGCATGAATGCCCGTGATTTCATCCGCACAGAGCGCAAGCACGGAAAGAACCAACTCGACACGGAGTTGACCTATCGCCTCGTGAGAGAGTCGTTTGCCCACATGCCTCGCATTTCCATCGTGCCAGGATTCGTCAGCCGCGACCGCGATAGCGGCGAAACCACCAACCTTGGACGCGGAGGTAGCGACTACACGGCTGCCATCATCGCAGCTGCTCTCGATGCCGATGTGCTCGAGATTTGGACCGACGTGGATGGTTTCATGACTGCCGACCCGCGAGTCATCAAGACGGCTTATACCATCAACGAACTGTCGTATGTGGAGGCAATGGAGCTCTGCAACTTCGGAGCGAAAGTCGTATATCCCCCCACCATCTATCCCGTTTGCGTGAAGAATATTCCCATTCGTGTGAAGAACACCTTCAACCCCAAGCATCCGGGAACACTCATCAAGCAACAGATAGAGAACGACCAGAAGCCCATCAAAGGCATTTCGAGCATCAAGGGAACCGCCCTCATCACCGTAACGGGTTTGTCGATGGTGGGTGTCATCGGTGTGAACCGCCGCATCTTCACCACACTGGCCTCGAACGGCATCTCGGTGTTCATGGTCAGCCAGGCATCGTCGGAGAACTCAACGAGTATTGGTGTTCGCGATGTCGATGCAGAAGAGGCTGCCCGTGTGCTCAACGAAGAATTCGCGAAGGAGATTGAGACGGGTGCAATGTTCCCGATGATTGTAGAGAGTGGACTTGCCACCATCGCTATCGTTGGTGAGAACATGAAGCACACGCCCGGCATAGCTGGTAAGCTGTTTGGCACCCTTGGCCGTAGTGGTATCTCGGTCATTGCCTGTGCACAGGGTGCTTCTGAGACCAACATCTCGTTTGTTGTGAAGGAGTCGTTGTTGCGCAAGTCGCTCAACGTGCTTCATGACTCGTTCTTCCTATCTGAATATAAGGTACTGAACCTCTTCATCTGCGGTGTAGGAACGGTGGGTAGCAAACTCATCGAACAGATTCGCTCGCAATATGAAGAGCTGAAGGAACACTCGCGCCTGAAGCTGAACGTCGTCGGTATTGCAAGCTCCAAGTGTGCTATTTATAACCGAGATGGAATCGACTTGAGCAACTATCGCGAGCAGCTACAGGCATCCGAGCCCAGCGACTCCATGAAGTTGCGCGAGAACGTCATCGGCATGAACATCTTCAACTCCGTGTTCGTCGATTGTACGGCAAGCAAGGAGATTGCCGACCTCTATCACGACTTCCTGCTGCACAACATCAACGTAATCACCGCCAACAAGATAGCTGCCTCGTCAGATTATGGCAACTACCTGCTCTTGAAGCAGACGGCAATGGAGCGAGGCGTGAAGTTCCGCTTCGAGACGAATGTCGGTGCTGGTCTGCCTATTATCGGAACCATCAACGACCTTTGCAACTCCGGCGATAAGATTCTGAAGATTGAAGCCATTCTCTCGGGAACGCTCAACTACATCTTCAATGCACTCTCTGCCGAAGTGCCGTTCTCTGAGACGGTAAGGCGCGCGAAGGAAGAAGGCTATAGCGAACCCGACCCGCGCATCGACCTGAGCGGTACCGACGTCATTCGCAAACTCGTCATCCTCACGCGCGAGGCTGGCTACCAAGTGGAGCAATCCGACGTGGAGAAGCATCTCTTTATTCCTGAAGAATTCTTCAGCGGAAGCGTGGAATCGTTCTGGGAGCGACTGCCTGAGCTCGATGAGGGCTTTGAGACGCGTCGCCGCCAATTGGAGGAAGAAGGCAAACGCCTACGCTTCGTGGCAACGATGGAAGGTGGACGCACACAAGTTGGCTTGCAAGCTGTATCGCAGGGACATCCCTTCTACAATCTGCAGGGCTCCAACAACATCGTGATGCTCACCACCGAGCGCTACAAAGAGTTCCCGATGCTCATTCAGGGCTACGGAGCAGGAGCCAGCGTGACGGCAGCAGGTGTGTTTGCCAACATCATGTCGATAGCCAATATTTAACCCTCACAACCCGACATTTCGATGAAACACATTATTATATTAGGCGACGGTATGGCCGATCATGCCATTGAGCGGCTGGGGGGAAAGACGCTGTTGCAATACGCCAACACCCCTTACATGGACTTGCTTGCCAAGAAGGGCCGTACAGGGCGACTCATCACCATTCCCGACGGATTCCAACCGGGATCGGAAGTTGCCAATGCTGCCATTCTCGGCTATGATCTGAACGAGGTTTACGAAGGGCGTGGACCACTTGAAGCAGCTTCCATTGGCTACGAGATGCAACCTGGTGACTTCGCTTTGCGTTGCAACATCATCAACGTGCAGAACGGACTCATCATCACACACAATGGCGGAAACCTCTCGACAGAGGATGCCGGACCACTCATCGAGTATCTGAACGAAAAGCTTTCAAACGACCCGGAAATCGTCAGCCGTTTTGGAAAGGATCGTGTTCGATTCATCAAGGGCATCCAGTATCGTCATCTGCTCGTTGTCAGCAACGGCAATAAAAATGTAGACTGCGCCCCACCCCACGATCATCCGAACGAAGAATGGGAAAAGCTGCTGCCCGTTGCCTTGACGCCTGAGGCACAAGAAACTGCTGATTTGCTCACGATGCTCATCGTGAAATCGCAGGCTCTCCTGGCCGAGCATCCCTTCAACAAGGCACGTGCGGAGCGAGGAGAGCGACAAGCCAACTGCGTCTGGCCTTGGGGAGGCGGCTATCGTCCGAAGATGCAGACGCTCATGCAGCAGTTCCCGCAGGTGAAGAGCGGCGCCGTTATCTCTGCCGTCGACCTCATTCGCGGCATCGGACACTATGCCGGCCTGCGCAACATCATCGTAGAAGGAGCAACAGGCTTGGCCGACACCAACTACGAAGGCAAGGCAGCGGCAGCCATCGAGGCATTGCGCAACGACGACTTCGTCTATGTGCATGTGGAAGCAAGCGACGAAGCTGGTCATGATGGCAATCTGGAGTTGAAGATTCGCACCATTGAGAATCTGGACAGCCGCATCGTAAAGCCTGTCTACGAGGCCGTCAGCCAATGGGACGAGCCCGTCTGCATTGCCGTTCTGCCCGACCATCCGACACCCGTCGAGGTGCGTACACATGTGAGCGAGCCCGTGCCCTTCCTCATCTACTATAAAGGCATCGAGCCCGACAGCGTCAGCAGCTACGACGAAGTGTCATGTGTCAGCGGTGCCTACGGACTGCTCCGCCTTCAAGAGTTTATGAAGACATTGATGAACATTTAGCAACAAATACCGCAATGAGATACTATTCCACACAGGGGCGTGCCCCTATCGCCACACTCGAGAAAGCCGTCGTGAAAGGACTGGCTGAAGATAGAGGCTTGTATATGCCCGAATCCATCACCCCACTACCCAAGGAGTTTTTCGAGCAGATGCCCGAGATGTCGTTCCAACAGATTGCTTGCCAAGTGGCCCAGGCCTTCTTCGGAGAAGATGTCGAGGCAGAAGCCCTGAAGCAGATTGTCTGCGACACGCTTTCGTTCGAGACCCCCATCGTCAAGGTGAAGGACAACATCTATTCGCTGGAGCTCTTTCATGGACCGACGCTGGCCTTCAAGGATGTTGGTGCCCGCTTCATGGCGCGACTCCTGCAATACTTTATCAAGGCATCTGATAAGCCGAAAGGAGCCACCGTCAACGTACTCGTTGCAACAAGTGGCGACACGGGCTCGGCCGTTGCCAACGGATTCCTCGGCGTAGAGGGCATACACGTCTACGTGCTCTATCCCAAAGGAAAGGTGAGCAAGATTCAGGAGAGTCAGTTTGCAACACTCGGGCGGAACATCACCGCCATTGAGGTAGACGGCGTTTTCGACGATTGTCAGGCACTGGTGAAGAATGCCTTCATGGACGAAGAGCTCTGCCGCCACATGCAACTCACGTCGGCCAACAGCATCAACGTGGCTCGCTTCCTCCCGCAGGCGTTCTATTACTTCAACGCCATTGCGCAAGCCATGAAGCTTCAGAAGGAAAGCGGAGAGCAACGCGACTTTGTCGTATGTGTGCCAAGCGGCAATTTCGGAAACATCTGTGCCGCACTGTTCGGACACCAGATGGGATTGCCCGTGAAGCGATTCATCGCAGCCAACAACGCCAACGACATCTTCTATCAGTATCTGCTCACGGGGCAGTATTCGCCAAGGGCATCGCAGCAGACACTGGCCAACGCGATGGATGTCGGCGATCCCAGCAACTTTGCCCGCATCATCGACCTCTATTCGAAGCACCAGCAGCTCTCGCCGGCCAAAACACACCAGCACATCACCTCCCTCATCAGCGGAGCAACCTATAGCGACGAGGATATTCGCGACATCATGCGCCGCTGCTATGCCGAGACCGGCTATGTGCTCGACCCCCACGGAGCATGCGGCTATCAGGCCATCGAGGATCAGCTGAAGCCCGGTGAAATCGGCATTTTCTGCGAAACGGCACATCCTGCGAAGTTCAAGGAAACCGTCGACAGCGTCCTCGGCATCGACCTACCCATTCCCGAGCGTCTTGCCAACTTCATGAAAGGCAAGAAGCAGAGCATTCCCATGAGCAAGGATTTCGCCGACTTCAAGCAGTTCCTGCTCGGTCAATAAGCATCTCGCACATCGCCAAATACCTTGTCTACCCGGCAAAAGTCAATGCTTTTGCTGGGTATTTTCGTCTATTGCCGTCCGATGTTCTCTGAAGTTCCGTTTCCGACAAAGCACAAGAGAAACATTTTTTAATAGTCGCTGGCGATAAAAAACGGGCAAATAATTTCTCTATTCGACCGAAAAAGCGTAAATTTGCAAACGAAGAAGGAAAACAAGTATAAAATACCTGATAAACAGGGAATGATTTACATAACGCTCCCCAGCCATCAGCCCCGAAAGCTGAGCTTCTATCTTGCATTGGAGGAACATGTTGCTCGCCATCTGAACACGGACGACGACTGTTTTTTCATGTGGCAGGTGGAACCGAGCGTTATCTTCGGTCGCAACCAGGTCATCGAGGCAGAAGTCAACCTGGAGTACTGTCGCGAGCACGGCATTGCCACCTTTCGCCGCAAAAGCGGAGGCGGGTGTGTGTATGCCGACATGTCGAACATCATGTTCTCCTACATCACGCGCGACGAGCAGGTGAACTTCACCTTCAACCGCTACATCAACCTCGTGGCGCTGATGCTCTGCAAACTGGGCATCGACGCAAAGACCAGTGGGCGTAACGACATTTTCATCGACGGCCGGAAGGTGTCGGGCAACGCGTTCTATCACATACCGGGACACAGCATTGTTCATGGCACGATGCTCTTCGACACGAACATGGAAAACATGGTGGGAGCCATCACGCCCAGCGATGAGAAGCTGGTAAGCAAGGGGGTGAAGAGCGTCCGGCAACACATTGCGCTGCTGAAGGACTACACCGACATGACCATCGGCGAGTTCAAGGAGTTTGTGAAGAGCACGCTCTGCAACCGGGAATTGGTTCTCACCGAGCATGACATCGCAGCTGTAGAGGCCATTGAGGAAGAATACCTCAGCGAGTCGTTCATCGTCGGCAACAACCCCAGCTACTCCACCATTCGCCGACAGCGTGTGGAAGGCGTGGGCGAACTTGAAGTGAGGATGCAGGTGAAGGGCCGTCGCATCAAGGACATCAATCTCGTGGGCGACTATTTCCTCGTGGGCGACCTCGACGGACAGCTGCTCAAGCCCCTGAAGGGAGTCCAGCTCGACGCAGAAAGCATCTCAAGTGCCTTGCCGGAACGACTCGACAACATCATTCTGAACCTCTCGAAAGAGGCTTTCATACAATTGATACTTAATTATAAAACCCAATAAAACTTTAAACCAATGGAAGAAAAGAAAACCTGTCTCTATGACAAACATGTTGCAATGGGTGCGTTGATGTCTCCTTTTGGCGGATTCATCATGCCTATTCAGTATTCAAACATCACCGACGAGCATCAGGCAGTACGTCAGGCCTGCGGCGTCTTCGACGTGAGCCACATGGGCGAAGTGCTCATCACCGGTCCTGATGCCGAGCGCTACGTCAACCATATCTTCACCAACGATGTGAAAGACGCCCCTGACGGGCAGATCTTCTACGGCATGATGTGCTACCCCGACGGCGGCACCGTCGACGACCTACTGGTCTACAAGATGGCTGCCGAGGAGTTCTTCCTGGTCATCAATGCTGCCAACATCGACAAGGACGTGGCATGGATGCAGGAGCATCTCGAAGGCTTCAACGTCAACTTCGAACACGTCTCCGACTACTACGGACAGCTGGCCGTGCAAGGTCCGGAGGCCGAGGCCGTCTGCGAGGAAGTGCTTGGGCTGGCTTGCAAGGACCTGAAGTTCTACACCGGCAAGAAGCTCGATGTGAACGAAGAGACCATCATCATCAGCCGCACAGGCTACACGGGTGAAGACGGCTTCGAGATCTACGCCTCACACTACCTCATCCGCCAGATGTGGGACAAGCTGATGGAAAGCGGACGCTGCAAGCCCTGCGGACTAGGCTGTCGCGACACACTGCGCTTCGAGGTGGGTCTGCCCCTCTATGGCGACGAGCTCTCGGCTGAAATCTCGCCCGTGATGGCTGGTCTGTCGATGTTCTGCAAGCTCGACAAGCCCGAGTTCATCGGCAAGGAAGCACTCGTGGAGCAGAAGGAAAACGGTGTTGCCAAGCGCGTCATCGGCATCGAGTTGCAAGACAAGGCCATCCCCCGTCACGGCTATGCTGTGCTGAAGGACGGCGTGAAGGTTGGCGAGGTCACCACCGGCTACCACTGCCTCTCAGTCGACAAGAGCGTTTGCATGGCACTCGTTGAGACTCCCCATGCCAAGCTGGGCACCGAGCTCGAGATTCAGATTCGCAAGAAGACCTTCCCGGGCGTCGTCGTCAAGAAGCGCTTCTACGACAAGCACTACAAGAAGTAAGGAGCCTACACCTCCCTAAAGGGAAGGGAGCTTGGGAAGGGGTGTTGCGAGCCAAACTATTGTCTACACTCCTACCCTCCCCCCCAAAAAAAAACGAAAATCATTAATCATCAATTTAAATAGTAAAACAAAATTATGGCAAAAGTAATTGAAGGACTCTACTACAGCGAGTCACACGAGTATGTACGCGTCGAAGGCGACTTCGGCTATGTGGGTATCACCGACTATGCACAGCATGCACTTGGCAACGTCGTTTATGTTGACATGCCTGATGTCGACGACGAGGTAACGGCAGGCGAAGAGTTTGGCGCCGTAGAGAGCGTGAAGGCTGCCAGCGACCTCATCTCTCCCGTCAGCGGAACCGTCGTAGAGGTGAACGAAGCCCTCGAGGACGAGCCCGAGCTCATCAACCAGGATGCTTTCGAGAACTGGATTATCAAGGTTGAGCTCTCCGACAAGGCCGACCTCGACAACCTCATGGATGCTGCCGCCTACGAGGCCATTTGCAAGTAAACAGTAGTTGATAGTGGATAGTTGATAGTTGATAGTCGATGATTTCACTTTGTGGGGTCAAGAGCTATTACCTATGAACTATTCACCATCTTTAAACTCTAAACTCTCAACTCTCAACTCAATGTACAAGTATTTCCCACATACCGACGAAGACCTGCAGGCGATGCTTGAGAAGTCGGGCGTAAAGTCGCTCGACGACCTCTATGCCGACGTGCCCGAGAGCATTCGCTTCCGCCAGCAGTACAACCTCCCAGAGGCACAGTCGGAAATGGAGTTGCGCCAGCTGTTCAACTCGATGGCTGAACTCAACGAACCGCTCACCTGCTTCACCGGTGCCGGCATCTACGACCACTATGCACCGTCCATCGTGCAGAATCTCATCGAGCGTTCGGAGTTCCTCACCTCCTACACACCGTATCAGGCTGAGATTTCGCAAGGCACACTGCACTACATCTTCGAGTATCAGTCGATGATGACCGAGCTCACGGGCATGGACATCAGCAATGCCTCCATGTACGACGGTGCCACAGCAACTGCCGAAGCCGTGATGATGGCATTCTCGAATGCCAAGAAGGCCACGAAGGTGCTCGTCTCTGAAACCGTAGACCCGAAGACCGTGCGCGTTGTCAACACCTATGCCAAGTTTCATGGCATCGACATTGTGATGGTAGCAGCCAAAGAGGGTGTCACCGACCGTGATGACCTGCGTGCCAAGCTCGCCGAGGGTGGTGTGGCAGGCGTTGTCGTGCAGGCTCCCAACTACTTCGGAATCATCGAAGACTTCACGGGCTTTGCCGATGCCGCACATGAGCAGAAGGCACTCTTCATCATCAACAGCATCGCTGCCGACCTTGCCATCCTGAAGACTCCCGCCGAGTGGGGAGCCGACATCGCCGTTGGCGACGGACAGTCGCTGGGCATCCCCATGTCGTTCGGAGGCCCTGGCGTGGGCTACATGTGCTGCACCGAGAAGCTCATCCGCAAGATGCCGGGACGCATCGTCGGCATGACCAAGGACAACCGCGGACAGCGGGCATTCGTCCTCACGCTGCAGGCACGCGAACAGCACATCCGCCGTCAGAAGGCCACGTCGAACATCTGTTCGAACCAGTCGCTCATGGCACTCTATGTCACCATCTATCTCTCCGTCATGGGACGTCAGGGACTGCGCGAAGTTGCCGAGCAGTCGTATGCCGCTGCCCACTATCTCGCTGACGAGCTGCTCGCCACGGGCCTCTGCCATCTGACCTATGAGCAACCGTTCTTCAATGAGTTCTGCGTCACCTTCGACGACCTGAAGGCCGACGACATCCTCGACACCTGTGCCGACTGGAACATCGCTGCCGGTGTGAAGATCGACGACAACACGCTGATGCTTGCCGTCACCGAACAGCGCACGCGCGAGGAGATGGACGACTTAGTGAACATCATTAAACGTTTGAAGGAGGACAAGGAATGAACAACAAGCTATACGGAAACCTGATTTTCGAACTCTCGAAGACGGGACGTCGCGGCTACTCGCTGCCTAAAACCAACTATCAGCATTCAACAAGCGAACTGCCTGAAGCCCTCTGCCGTGCCAAAGAGGCCGAGCTGCCGGAGTGTGACGAGCTCACCGTGGTGCGCCACTACACGAACCTCAGCCACAACAACTTCGGTGTGAACGACGGGTTCTATCCGCTGGGCTCATGCACCATGAAGTACAATCCCATCATCAACGAGGAGATTGCCGCCATGAAGACGTTTGCAGGACTGCACCCGCTGCAGCATGCCGACACCTGCCAGCACGCGCTGGAACTCTACTACGTGCTTCAGGAATCGCTGGCCGAGCTCACGGGGCTGAGCGAGTTCACGCTGAATCCCTGCGCCGGTGCTCACGGCGAGCTCACGGGTCTGATGGTCATTCGTGCCTATCACATGAGCCGCCAGGACGAGCGTCGCACCAAGGTGCTCATCCCCGACTCTGCCCACGGCACCAATCCTGCTTCGGCAGCTGTCTGCGGACTCGACGTCGTGGAGGTGAAGAGCCTTGCCGACGGCACCGTCGATGTCGACGACCTGAAGCGCCTGCTCGCTGAGTGCGGACAGGAGGTGGCTGCTATGATGATGACAAACCCCAACACGCTGGGCATCTTCGAACATGCCATTCCCGAAATCACCAAGCTCGTGCACGAGTGCGGCGGACTGATGTACTACGACGGAGCCAACCTCAACCCCATGCTCGGCGCCTGCCGTCCCGGCGACATGGGCTTCGACGTGTGCCACATCAACCTGCACAAGACGTTCTCAACGCCTCACGGCGGCGGTGGTCCCGGCAGTGGACCGGTGGGTGTGCGCGAAGGACTCGAGCAGTTCCTCCCCACTCCACGTGTCATCGTGCGTGAAGACAGCGAAGAAGGCGTGTCCTTCCATGTCGAGACGGGCGACTACGAGAAGTCACTCGGCAGCGTGGGCAACTTCTTCGGCAACTTCGGTGTGATGCTGAAGGCCTATACCTACATCCTTTCGCTCGGACGCGAGAACATCAAGATGGTTGGTCCGCTGGCAACACTCAACGCCACCTACATCAAGGAAGCGCTGAAAGACGTCTACGAACTGCCCATCGACGGCCTGTGCAAGCACGAGTTCGTGTTCGACGGCCTGAAGGACAAGTCCACCGGTGTCACCACCATGGACGTCGCGAAGCGCCTGCTCGACTACGGCTACCATGCTCCCACCATCTACTTCCCGCTGCTCTTCCACGAGAGTCTGATGATTGAGCCCACGGAGAACGAGTCGAAGGAGACGCTCGATGCCTTCATCAGTGTGATGCGCCGCATTGCCGAGGAAGCCAAGACAGATCCCGAGATGGTGAAGTCAGCACCCCACAACACGCCCATCGGACGTGTCGATGACGTGCTGGCAGCCAAGCATCCTATTGTGACCTGGCGACAGCTCAAGGCTGAAGCCGAGGGTTAACTCAAAGAGCCACTTCCGGTTAACGCTTTCGCGAGGGGGCACGCCTGTGTGTCCCCCTCATACCGAAAACCTCGAGTGGCAGAGAAACAACGTTTTTTCACCAATTATTTCACGAATCAATGAAGAGCGATTTACTGATCATCGGCAGCGGCCCCGGAGGCTATCGTGCTGCCGAGTATGCAGCCAAGCAGGGCTTGCAGGTGGTCATCGTGGAAAGTGCCTTCGCAGGTGGCACCTGTCTGAACTGCGGATGCATCCCCACGAAAGCATTCTGCCACGATGCCGAGCTGGCAGAAATTCGCGCCAACGTAGTCCCCTCCTCCGGGGAGGAGGGGTTAGGGGTGGTAGCGAAGGTCGACTTCGCCAAGGTGGCAGAGCGCAAGCAACTCGTTGTTGAACAACTGCGCTCGGGAGTTGAACTGCTCATGAAGCAGCCCGGCATCACCTTCGTGCATGGCCATGCCCACTTCGTCGATGCACAAACCGTCGAGGTGGTGTCCACCTCCATGCCCTCTGCCGATGAGGATGGCTGGGGCGAGCCGGAGACCATCGTTGAGCGCTACGAGGCATCGAACATCATCATTGCCTCGGGTTCACGCACAAAGATTCTTCCCATTCCAGGCATCACCGGACCGAACTGCATCACCTCCACCGAACTCCTCGACATACAGGAAGTTCCCAAGACCCTTTGCATCATCGGTGCAGGCGTCATCGGCATGGAGTTTGCCAGTGCTTTCGCCAGCTTCGGCAGCGAAGTGACGGTGGTGGAATACCTCAAGGAATGCCTGCCCGCCATGGACAGCGACATTGCCAAGCGTCTGCGCAAGCAGCTCGAGAAGCGCGGCATTAAGTTCTTCATGGGTGCCGGTGTGAAGCAGGTCGACGGGCGCGTGGTGTCCTTCGAGCGCAAGGGCAAGACGGAAAGCGTGGAAGCCGATGTCATCCTCGTGGCAACAGGTCGCACACCCAACGTCGAGAACCTCGGCTTAGAGAAGGCCGGCATCGCCTACGACCGCCTTGGCATCAAGGTGAACGCCGATACCTTCGAGGTGGAGAAAGCAGAAGGACAGCCTGCCACCGACACCCGCATCTTCGCCATCGGCGATGTCAACGGACGCCAGCTGCTCGCCCATGCCGCCACAATGCAGGGACGCCGTGTGGTGAACCACATCCTCGGCCACGCCGACACCATCCGACTCGACATCATGCCTGCTGCCGTCTTCACCTATCCCGAAGCAGCCAGCGTTGGTCCTACCGAAGACCAGCTGAAGGCCGACGGATGCGCCTACACCTGCCACAAGGGCTACTACCGCTCCAACGGCAAGGCCCTCGCCATGGACGAAACCGAAGGACTCGTCAAGCTGCTCACCGATGCCGACGACCGCATCATCGGCTGTCATATCCTCGGTGCCCATGCTGCCGACCTCGTCCAGGAAGTTTCTGCCCTGATGTGTCGCGACACCACCCTGCAGCAGCTTCGTGACATCGTGCACATCCACCCCACCCTCAGCGAAATTCTGCAGGACATCGGCTGATGATTGGCAGAAGATCATGGCGACATTCGCTGAACAGCATTCGTTACATTGCTGAACATCGGCTGATATGCCATGTATAGCATCCTAAATTTTCCCCTTTGGTTCCCGCAAAAGGTCCAGAGGGGATTTTTGTATGCCCCCACGTGTAGGGGCAGACCCCTGTGTCTGCCCGAATCCCCATACAAACCCTACACAACCACGCATATTCAATGTGCGAACACACGGGCGGGCAGACACAGGAGTCTGCCCCTACGCACGGAGAACATTGCTCCTGCACGACAAAAGCATTGCTCCCATAGCCCAAAAGCTTTGCTCTCATAGCCCAAAAGCATTGACTTTAGAGCCCAAAAGCATTGACTTTAGAGCCCCAAAGCATTGCTCCTGCAACCCAAAAGCATTGACTTTAGAACCCAAAAGCATTGCTCTTGAGGTGTCAAACCAATGCACCCAACGCGTAGGGACAGCCCCCCGTGTCTGCCCGAACAACAGATGCCAACAACGAACACCCAGCGTAGTCCCCTCCTTCGGGAAGGAGGGGTTGGGGTGGTAGCGATGCCTGCGGCGCAACATTAATTCCCATTAATCGTCCATTAATTTTCCATTAATTAAATATTGATAGATTTTGAATCAGATTTTTGATAAATTTCTCGCGAAGCGATCTGTCCTTGTTCGGGCAGACACAGGGGTCTGCCCCTACAGTGGGTGTTGTGACTCCATCAAACAAAAAAACGCACCCCCATTGCTGGGAGCGCGCCTTCTGAGAGATTCAACCTTGCGGGGGAGGCTCAAGATTCTAGTTCCTAGTTTCTAGTTTCTAGTTTCAAGTGCAATTTTTCACTTGGGTCGTGGCTCCCCTCCTTTCGGAGGGGTCGGGGGAGGCTCTTTAGGGCTCCTGCTCTTTGTCCACATTGTTCTCGTTGGTCTCCTCGACCTGCAGGCCCTGCAGCATGGCCTTGACGCACTGACCAGCGGCGTCGATGGTCACCTCAGGCTGGAAGTTGATGCGGGCACCAACCACGTGCTTCGAAGCGGAGAAGTCCTTCGCAGTGTCGGCAGGCTTGGTCTTCAGGCCAATCTTGAACGAGCCG
>Ga0256404_1000216_pt1 | contig 145179 bp, 144 predicted proteins | sample RumenRJG_01DNA_FD_185990 | JGI IMG/M metagenome (GOLD analysis project Ga0256404, IMG submission 185990) | Bovine rumen microbial communities from Lethbridge, Alberta, Canada - RJG_01 | ecosystem: Host-associated > Mammals > Digestive system > Stomach > Rumen | place: Canada: Alberta... | reverse complement strand
TTCGAAGTAATCTTGATAAAATATAAAATGCCGGGTCAGTCCTCTGGAGATACTTTTTTCATACGCGCTTCTGCCTCCATACCTGACTCTGAGCCATAGCAGAAGCGGGATAAGCACCGCCAGTGCTACCAGCAAATATCCGACAATACTATTTGCAGTAACAAGGACAGCTTCTGAGATCAGCAGAAGAACTGCCATGATCACAAAGCAGCTCCTTGCGACGGCTTTGCCGTTCACTTCGCGGTTCATGGTTTTTACAGCATCCCAGGTAACGGTGCTCTCAGAGGTGAATAAATGCTGTTTATCGTTTTTTTTAGATAACAGTTGGGTATCTGTTAAATCATTCATACACATTTTTTCAAATTGGCTCCCCAAATTCTGATTTTTTCTGCAGGTCAACTCTTGCGGAAAGTTTATTAAGTAGATACATCTGTTTTTTATCCGCATCCTCATTTCCGCATAATGTTTATGTAATATGATAACATTAGGCGTTTCTTTCTTCCATAATAAAGAAAACCGCCCCGGCATCCCGAGGTGGAATAAACTATTCTTATCGTTAAATTGTAATATCTTCCTTAACGCCTGACGGACCAAATGATTCGTTATTACAAGAGCAAAATTGATGAGCTGCGTAAGAAGTTCGAATCAGAATAATAGCGCTCGAGGACGATACAGTATCACTGCCGTACCGCCTTCTTTTTATGTCTTCGTGATGATGATCTTACCAAAACCTTAAATAGCCTTCCCACAGTCACGACCTCCGAAAAATAGCCTTTTCACAGTCACAACCTATCCAAAATAGTAAATCCACAGTCTCGCCCGGCAAAAATTCATCAAAATAGCCTTTCCACAGTCACGCCAGAGCGATATTCACATTTTTCCCAAAAGAAAATGCGGCACCAGCCTCTCTTCTCAGAAAGACGGATGCCGCAGAAATGGCTTAAACACGGGCTTTTTCGGCCCTCTTTCAATTTGTTCTTGTTAGCAGAGCCACTGTCTCAACGTGCACCGTCATTCCAAATTGATCCACTGGAGTAACTTCCTTTAATTCATATCCGTTTTCTGTAAAAATAGCGAGATCACGGGCTAATGTAGAAGGATTGCAGCTAACATAAACAATGCGTTCAGGCCTCATTCCGATCATGGTGGAAAGGCATTTTTCATCAAGTCCCTTACGCGGAGGATCAACAACGATAACTTCCGGATTTAGTGCCGCTTCGTCTACGCCCTTATTTTTATAAAACTCAGGCAATACATCCTCTACTTTTCCGGTAAAAAATTCAGCATTTTCAATCCCGTTCATTTTTGCATTTCGTATGGCATCACTGACAGCCTCAGGAACTATTTCAATGCCATAGACCTTTTTTGCATGGCGGGCAAGAAAAAGGCTGATTGTGCCGGCCCCGCAATAAAGATCCCAGACAACTTCCCTTCCGGTTAAAGCCGCATACTCGAGCGCTTTGCCATATAGCTTTTCTGTTTGAAAAGGATTAACCTGAAAGAATGACTTTGGCGAAATCGAGAATTTTACATCACCAATTGTGTCATTAATTCTGCCACTTCCGAATATTGTGACAGTTTTCTCACCGAGGATCACATTATCATGTCTTTTATTTATGTTATATGATATGGACGAGATCTCGGGAACACTTTCTCTTAAAGCAGTAACAAGCTCTTTCTCATGTTCTATCCGGTCCCCATTTATAATAAGGCAGACCATTACAGATCCGGAAACATGTGCAGTCCTTATAAGAACATGACGAATAAGACCAATATGATTAATTTCATCATATGGAGGAATATCATATTTTTCCATAAATGAAATGACCGCTCTGTTTATCTCCCTGTTTCTGGGATCTCCCAGCACACAATCATCGATTGGTATGATCCTGTGACTTCTTCTCGCATAAAAACCGGTTACTATCTTATTATCCCTTGTCCAGCCTACCGGATATTGAGCCTTATTCCTGTAACGAAGATCTGACATGCCGATAATAGGCTTCATGACACGGTCTGTTTCTTCAGGAGAGAATCCTCCTATCCTTATAAGATCAGAACGTACCTTATTTGCCTTCCATTCCAGCTGCTTCTCATAAGACAGCTCCTGGAGCTGGCAGCCTCCGCACTGCCGTGCCTTAGGGCATGGCGGGGTGACTCTGTAGGGAGATGGCTTTATTATTGAGATAAGTCTGGCAAAAATAATTTTTTTATTTACTTTTGTTATTCCGGCTTTGACAAAGTCGCCCGGAACTGCACCGGGAATAAAAACCGCCATTCCCTCATAATGGCCTATCCCTGATCCGTCGACACTTATATCCTCAATTTCAAGCTCGATTTCATCATTTTTCTTTAATTCTTCAATCATCTGTGGTCTTTCGGAAATTTGCTTCAAGAAATCTATTATAGCCCATCCAGCCGGTAATATCGGGAGTTCCGCTTTCAATTGCTTCTCTAAATGTTTCCATCTTTGCATCAATATTGTCAGCGAATTGAAGAGCCTCGGCCTCAACCAGCATCGGCACCTTTGGTGACCCGTATTCAAGCTTTCCATGATGGGAAAGTATGCAGTGAAGAAGCTCGTTCTTCTTTGCCTCAGGGAAATCAGGGATGTTCGCAATATGGTCGCGAACCATCCAGGAACCTATCACGATATGTCCGAGAAGCTGACCTTCGTCAGTATAAATATTCTGAGGAAAATCAGAAAGTTCCTCGACCTTGCCTATGTCATGGCAGAGGGCGGCTGTTACCAGAAGATCGCGGTCAAGATAATCATAATGCGCTGCCAAATCGCTGCAGAGCTCGGCGACACTCAAGGTATGCTCCAATAGTCCGCCTGAAAATCCATGATGTACGGACTTTGCTGCTGAATGCTTTTTGAAGTTCTTAATGAAGGTCTCGTCCTTCACAAAAAAGCTCTCCAGAAGCTCTTTCATATAAGGTGTTTTTATAGTCTCAATCAATTTGAGAAGCTTCATGTACATTTTTTCCGGATCAAATCTTGTCATCGGAATAAAATCAGATTCGTCAAATGTTCCTTCCTCAGCTTTTCTCAGCTCTTTTATATTGACTTGAGGATGGCCGTTATAATCGATTACTCTGCCGGTAACAACTACGTAATTGCCTTCCTGGACCTCATGTATCAAAGGATCTGCAGGTTCCCAGACCTTGCCATCCAACTCACCTGTCTTATCCATGAGTGTAAGGCTAAGATAGTCTTTGTTGGTTTTCGACTTATAACTTCCGATCTTCTTTAAAAGAAAGACATTTTCTTTAAGATTCATTCCTATTTGGATCTGATTTACAAGCATTTTTACTCCATTCAAAGCTTCAGACATTTCTATTTCTATCATTAGTAACTTATTATAAATTTTCCTTTAATCCCTTACAAGTCTCTTGATATGTTATAATCAATCTTACTTATTTTCTCCTGAATTTAATTGAGGTTTTTTATGAATAAAAAAGTTTTTCATACTTTGGAATTTGACAAAATTGTTTTGAGGCTCTGCTCCTATGCCAGTTCCGATAAAGGCCGCGAATACTGTTCTCTCCTCACTCCTATAACGGATATAGAGAAGATCCGCCTTCGTCAAAAAGAAACCGAGGATGCTTTTTCCAGAATCATAAAAAGCGGCTGCCCCGGTTTTTCCGGAGTGAAGTCACTTGATGACTATAAAATGAGGCTTTCTGCAGGCGGGACCCTTAATGAGAGCGAATTTCTAAGAATAGGCGCCCTTCTTTCCTATGCTGATTCGCTTATCCGTTTCGATCGTCAAACAACACCGGACAGTGGCAGGGATTCGCTGACCGATTACTTCCGTTCACTCTCCCCTGTTAGCGATCTTAAGGCTGAAATTGAAAAAAATATTATTTCCGAGGAAGATATAGCTGACGATTCAACACCTAATCTTCGCGATATAAGACGTCGCATCAGCTCTTTTAGCGACAGAATAAGGCAGGAGATGAATCATCTTCTTACAGGAAGTGCCCGCGATTATCTAATGGAATCGATAGTTACTGAGCGCGACGGCCGCTATTGTCTTCCCGTAAAAAGTGAATATAAGTCTCTTGTTCCCGGAATCGTCCATGATCAAAGTTCTTCCGGCCAGACTCTCTTCATTGAGCCTATGTCTGTCGTAAAAATGAATAACGAGCTTCATGAGCTTGAAGCCGAGGAGGCAAAAGAGGTCGAGAGATATCTTGCCGCTCTTTCGGAAAAAACTCTCCCTCATCTTTCTGAACTCGAGACTAATTTCAAGATTCTTTCTGAGCTTGATTTTATTTTTGCCAAGGGCGAGCTTGCCTACAGGATGAACGCCGTGTCTCCCATTCTTAATACCGAAGGCAGGATCGATCTCAAGAATGCAAGACATCCTCTCCTTGATCCTGAAAAGGTAGTGCCCATAAATGTAAATCTAGGCATCAACTTTAACCAGCTTATCATAACAGGCCCTAATACAGGTGGAAAAACTGTCACTTTGAAGACTGTAGGTCTCCTTACGCTTATGGCTCAGGCAGGTCTTCATATTCCCGCTGCTTCCAGAAGCGAAATATCTGTATTTCATAATGTTTATGCTGATATTGGCGATGAACAAAGCATTGAACAATCTCTATCTACTTTTTCCGGCCATATGACTAACATTGTGAACATTCTTCGGTCTGTTGAACAAAGTGGAAAAGATTCGCTCGTTCTCTTCGATGAACTTTGTGCTGGAACTGATCCGACTGAGGGAGCTGCTCTTGCTACTGCCATTCTGGATCTTCTTCATCGTGAGAGCATACGAGTACTTGCCACTACTCACTACAGTGAGCTCAAGGTTTATGCCCTTTCTACTGCAGGTGTTGAGAATGCATCATGCGAATTTTCCGTTGAAACTCTTAGTCCGACTTACAGACTGCTTATAGGAATTCCCGGCAAGTCAAATGCTTTCGCTATCTCTCACAAGCTCGGTCTATCCGATGACATAATCGAAAATGCTCGTCACCTCATATCTCAAGAAGACCAGTCTTTCGAAGAAATGATATCTGATCTTGAAAGCAAACGTGTAATTATCGAGCGTACTGAAAATGAGCTCAGGAAGGAAAAGGAATCAATAGAAAAGCTCCGCGCCTCTATTGAAAAAGAAGAGGCTTCTCTTGATGCAAAGAAAGCTTCTCTACTTGAAGAAGCTCATAAGGATGCTGCAAATATCATTAAAAATGCCAAGGATGAAGCTGACCGCACTATAAAAGAAATACGAAAGCTCCGTTCACAGAGCCCTGATCTTAATAAGATGGAATCTCTTCGAACCAGCCTTAGCGGCAGACTTAATGAGGAACAAGCCCATTCTTCCATTAAGATTCCTGTCAAACATTCTAACAATAAAATAAAGCCTTCAGATCTTCATATAGGTGACAAAGTAAAGGTTTCATCAATGAACCTCACCGGAACTATACACAGCCTTCCTGATAAAAAAGGCGATATTACAGTTTCAATGGGTATCATGCAGACCAAAGTAAAGCTTGATGATATAGAGCTAATACCTGAGGAAGATACTGCCAAAAGATTTCGTAAAGAAAAAAGACAATCAAGTTCATATTCTTTCACCGGCGGCAGTGCTGCAACTATTTCTCCTGAGATCAAGCTCATAGGCCTTACAGTGAATGAGGCAATTTCACGGCTTGATAAGTACCTTGACGAGGCTTATGTTTCTCACCTTAAATCTGTCCGCATTGTCCATGGCAAGGGAACAGGAGCCCTAAGAAAGGCCGTTCACGACTATCTTGATAATTCGGCTTATGTTAAAAAATACTCTGATGCCTCATATGGTGAAGGCGACAGTGGAGTTACTGTTGCAGAATTATATTGATTTTTTCTTAAACCAGTTAAAGGATTCCTTAAAACTTTATTTTTTCGCTTAAATAAAGAACCGGGAAATAAAATTCCCGGTTCTTTCTTGCTTTAAAAGCTTTCGATTAATATGCTTGAATTAGACGAGTTCAAGGAGAACTTCAAGTGCTCCGTCGCCCTTTCTCTGACCAATCTTAACGATTCTTGTATAACCGCCCTTACGATCAGCATACTTGGGAGCTACTTCGTCAAATATGTAATTAGGTACATTTAAAGATTTTCTCTTCTTTTGAGAAACGACCTCTGTTACAGGATAAAGAACCTTTAACATCTGACGGCGGGCATGAAGTCTTGAAGGCTGATCCTTCTTGATCTTCTTTTCAACTGTATCATAAACAGTAACCTTCTTGCCGTCCTTGACTTCCTTTACTCTCTTGCCATCCTTGTCCTTGCGGGCAACCTTAGCCTGAACAGTAACTTCATCAAAGTTATCCTTCTCACGAACAGCTGAAGCAATAATGCTTTCAGCGATCTTTCTTACTTCCTTGGCCTTAGCCTCTGTTGTAACGATTCTGCCGTGAACTAAAAGGTTTGTTACCTGATTTCTTAAAAGAGCCTTTCTCTGTGAAGAAGTTCTTCCAAGTTTTCTGTACTTTGCCATAATTTTTACTCCTTTAAATGGGATACCGGAAAATGCCTTCAGGACTTATTTTTCCGGCTCATATACCATCATTATCTCCATCTCCGCGCCTTCGGACTTACCGGAGAAGTTTTTGGAAACAGATCAATCGTCTGATGTGCGAAGCTTAAGTCCAAGCTCATCAAGCTTGTTTAATACCTCATCAAGTGACTTCTTCCCGAGGTTCCTTACCTTCATCATTTCATCAGGAGTTTTGTTGCAAAGCTCCTCGACAGTATTGATTCCGGCTCTCTTCAGGCAGTTAAATGAACGAACTGAAAGCTCAAGTTCATCAATAGTCATTGACATAGCTGTATGAGCTGTGTCCTTCTCCTGAGGAGCAATAACTGTAGCTTCTTTAGCAGTCTCAGTAAGATTGATAAATAACATAAGATGCTCGGACATAACCTTAGCAGCAAGACTTACTGCCTCGTCCGGAGCAATTGCGCCATTTGTATAAACATCAAGCGTAAGCTTATCGAAATCAGTCTGCTGACCTACACGAGTATTCTCAACAGTAAGATTTACTCTTTCAATAGGTGTGTAGATAGAATCGATCGCAATAACACCTATGGGTGTGTCTTCATCTTTGTTCTTATCTGCAGATACATATCCGCGTCCGTCTGTTATCGTCATGTCTATGTAAAGCCTGCAGTCTGAGCCGCCGTTAAGGTGAGCGATTACAAGATCCTTGTTAATGATCTCGATATCATCTGTCACCTGAATATCAGCAGCTGTGACAACTCCTTCGCCTTCGAAATCAATATATGCTTTCTTGGGTTCATTGTTTCCGCTGTTGTCTCGAATAGCAAGCTCCTTGATGTTAAGGACGATCTCTGTAACATCTTCCTTAACTCCCGGAATGGAGCTGAACTCATGAAGTACGCCGTCGATCCTGATCTGGCTTACTGCTGCTCCCGGAAGAGAAGAAAGCATTATTCTTCTTAATGAATTACCGAGTGTAGTACCATATCCTCTTTCAAGAGGTTCTACGACAAAACGGCCATACTTTTTATCATCAGATATTTCGGCGATTTCAATGTTGGGTTTATTGAAATTAAGCACCACTGTACCTCCATCCATTCAATAAAATCAGAGCTGTATTCAAAATTATTTAGAATATAACTCGACGATAAGCATCTCATCAACCGGTACGTCGATCTGATCTCTTGAAGGAAGATTCTTTACTACACCCTTAAGGTTCTCAGAATCGCAATCAAGCCATTCCGGAACAGCTCTGCCGGAAGTAGTTTCCATAATATCCTTGAATCTCTGAAGAGATTTCTTCTTCTCAGCTACTTCAATAACATCACCGGCCTTGATCTGATAAGAAGGAATATTGATCTTCTTACCATTTACAAGGAACATCTTGTGATCGACAAGCTGACGTGCTTCTCTTCTTGTACGAGCAAATCCGAGACGGAAAACGACATTGTCGAGACGGCTCTCGAGCATAGTCATCAGGTTGTCACCTGTCATTCCCTTCTTCTTTGCTGCCTTCTTATAATAATTACGGAAAGGCTTCTCAAGCATTCCGTAAATGAATTTAGCCTTCTGCTTCTCTCTGAGCTGAAGACCATATTCTGATACTTTACGACGACTGTTCCTCGGCTGTCTCTTTGACTTCTTATCTACTCCAAGATATACCGGATCAAGGCCGAGGGATCTGCATTTCTTTAATACAGGTGTTCTATCGATTGCCATTATTTATTCCCTCCTGATCAGACTCTTCTACGCTTCGGCGGACGGCATCCGTTATGAGGAACCGGTGTAACATCCTGGATGCTTAATACATGAATTCCGTTTGCTTCGAGAGCTCTGATAGCTGCTTCTCTTCCTGAACCGGGTCCTTTTACCATAACATCTACAGACTTAAGCCCCGTAGGAGCTGCAGCCTTTGCCGCTGTTTCAGCTGCCATCTGTGCAGCATACGGAGTAGATTTCCTTGAACCCTTAAAGCCAAGTCCGCCGGCGCTTGCCCAAGAAATAGCATTGCCGTTAGCATCTGTAAGAGTAACAATTGTATTGTTAAAAGATGCCTGAATATGTGCCTGGCCATGTTCAACGTTTTTCTTTACACGCTTTTTTGTGACCTTTGCTGTTTTAGCCATAATAAAAAACTAACCTACTTTCTTGAATTTAACCGAAAAAATTGAAATTACTTCTTCTTATTTGCGATCGTCTTACGAGGTCCCTTTCTCGTACGGGCATTGTTCTTTGTTCTCTGTCCACGTACAGGAAGGCCCTTTCTATGACGGATTCCGCGATAGCAACCAATCTCTGTAAGGCGCTTGATATCAAGAGATACTTCTCTTCTAAGATCACCTTCTACAGAGATGCCGCTCTTTTCAAGAGCTTCGCTGATCTTCTTTACATCATCATCTGTAAGATCCTTTACTCTGATATCAGGATTTACCCCTGATTCATCGAGGAGCTTACCAGCCGTAACTCTGCCGATGCCATAGATGTAAGTAAGTGCGATTTCAATTCTCTTTTCTCTCGGCAAATCCACACCTGCAATTCGAGCCATGTGTATCTTTTCCTCCAATAAATAAAATTACTTCTGACAGCCATTCGGTATGCACTGACTGCCAATTTGTATCAAATCAGAGCAGAATCTGCTCTGCAGCCGCAACAATTCTAACCGGATCAGCCCTGTCTCTGCTTATGCTTAGGATTTTCGCAGATGATCCTGACCTTTCCTTTTCTCTTGATTACCTTGCACTTATCGCACATAGGTTTAACAGAAGATCTGACTTTCACGAGTTTACCTCCTCTCTTCTATCTATTCAAGCATATTCAAAAAACGCTTTTAAAGAGGCCGCAACTCGCCCCTTTAAAAAACGTCCGTTTTAGTATTATATCTGGAAGATATAGAATTGTCAATATTATTTATCTCTCCAAACAATTCTTCCTTTGGTCAGATCATATGGAGACATCTCGATCGTTACTTTGTCGCCGGGAAGTATCCTTATGTAATTCATTCTGAGCTTTCCGCTGATATGCGCAAGTATCTCAAGTCCATTCTCAAGTTTAACCTGAAACATTGCATTGGGAAGCTTTTCAAGAACAGTTCCCTCAACTTCAATCGTATCTGCTTTTGACAAAATCTTTCCTCCTGTAATTATTTGTAGAGAATATCCAGAATTTCTTCCAGCTCTACATTTATTAGATCTTCTCCGTTTACACTCTGAAGAAGGTCCTGCTTCTTGTAATAATCTATAAGCGGCTCAGTCTGTTCGTGATAGATCTTAAGTCTATTAAGAACAGTTTCAGGCTTATCATCTTCCCTCTGTACAAGTGGAGTTCCACAGTCATCGCATATACCATCTTTCTTCGGTCTCAGCGATTCAACATTTAACTGGTAGATCTTCTTGCACTTTGGACATGAACGTCTCCCGTCCATTCTCTTTACGATCGTATCATCTTTTATCTGAATGTTTATTACATGATCGATTTTTTCATTTTTTTCTTTAAGAACTCTGTCAAGCATTTCTGCCTGAGGTATCGTTCTGGGGAATCCGTCGAGAATGAAGCCGTCATTACAGTCGCTTTTTTCTATCCTGTCTGCCACGAGATCACATGTAAGTTCGTCAGGAACAAGCTGGCCCTTATCCATATAGGTCTTTGCTTTTTTCCCAAGCTCCGTTCCATTAGCAATATTCTCCCTAAATATATCTCCTGTTGAGATATGGGGAATATTTAATTTTTCATGTAGTCTTGATGCCATGGTACCTTTTCCTGCACCAGGAGCACCTAACATTATTATTTTCATGGCCCGACCTTTCTATCAATCGTTTAAGAAGCCTTTGTAATTTCTGACCTTCATTTGAGATTCGATCTGCTGAAGTGTCTCGATTACAACACCGACAACAATGATGATTGATGTTCCACCAAATGAAACATTAGCATTAAAAAGTCCATTAAGAATGATCGGTACGAATGAAACTATTGAAAGTCCTACTGCACCGATAAATATAACATTGTTGAGGATAGAAGTAAGGTAGTCGCTCGTAGGCTTTCCGGGTCTTATTCCGGGAATGAAACCGCCTGACTTCTTCATGTTATCGGCAATCTCAAGTGGATTGAATGTAATTGATGTATAGAAGTAAGCAAAAGCAATTATAAGTACCAGATATAATAGTGCTCCCCAGGTGTATACCCAGTTTGCTTTGTTGAACCAATTTGATTCAGATAAGGACCTGAGTACTGTCGGCCAGAATCCCGTTCCCTGTCCCACATTAAAGAATGAACAGATGATAACCGGTGTTGTCATTAGTGACTGTGCAAAAATGACTGGCATTACTCCGCCGGTATTAACCTTAAGAGGAATGTTTGTTGACTGTCCGCCGAAAGTTCTTCTGCCTCTAAGCATCTTTGAATATTGAACTGGTATGTGTCTTTCTGCTCCCTGAAGGATAACTACCATAACGACGATGCCGATTATGATGGCTGCAATCAAAGCTCCGGCAAGGATACCATTTGCTATCCTCTGTCCTTTTATGAACTGATTGAATAATGTAGTAAGATCCTCAGGCATTCTTGAAACGATATTAATGATAAGAACAATCGAAATACCATTTCCGACACCATTTTCAGTAATCCTCTCACCTATCCACATAAGTATCGTGGATCCAGCTGTAAGAACAGCTATTAGAGTGATCACTGACATTGCGTTAAATTCATCAAGATAGCCGCTTCTTCCGAATCCGATGGCCATTGCCGTTGATTCCATAACAGAAAGACCAACAGTTACATATCTTGTGATCTTTGTTATGAATTTTCTCCCCTGCTCACCGTCTCTGGAGATCTCTTCCAGTCGCGGAAATGCTATCGTAAGGAGCTGAATAATGATCGTTGAAGTAATGTATGGCGTAATATTCAGCGCAAAAATACTCATACGTTCAAGCGAACCGCCGGTAATGGCATCAAAGAAATTCATTGAAGCACCGGCGTTGCCGAACATGCTGTCAAATACGCCTTCGCTTACTCCCGGAGCGGGAATCTGCGAACCCAGTCTAATGATCACAAGCATGAGGAGAGTAAATCCTATTCTTTTTCTGAGTTCTTTGATTTTAAAAGCATTGCGAAGGGTTTCAAACATATCAGATCTCCTCGCAGCTTCCGCCTGCAGCTTCAATCTTAGCCTTGGCAGAAGCGCTGAATGCGTTAGCCTTAACTTGAAGCTTCTTTGTCAGCTCTCCATTACCAAGAATCTTGATTCCGTCTCTTTGATTCTTAACAATGCCTGTGTTCTTGAGAAGCTCGGCATCTACAACTGTGCCGTCTGCGAATCTGTCGAGAACTGAAACGTTGATTGATACGATTTCCTTTGTATTTCTATTTTTGAATCCGCGCTTAGGAATACGACGGAAAAGAGGCATCTGACCTCCCTCGAATCCGGGTCTGGGTGATCCTGAACGAGCTTTCTGTCCTTTATGTCCCTTACCGGCTGTCTTGCCGTTTCCTGAGCCGTGACCACGGCCTCTTCTGAAGTTATTGCTCTGTACACTTCCTTCAGCCGGAGACAGATTTGATAAATCCATTGTGTTACCTCCTAACATTAGTCTTATGCATCGACTTCTTCAACAGTGACCATATGACGTACATTCTGGATCATTCCACGTGTAGCGGCATTATCAGGAAGTACTACTGTTGAATTTATCTTATGAAGTCCGAGAGCCTCGATCGTCTTAACGTTCTTTGGTACCTGACCGTATTTTGACTTCACAAGTGTGATCTTTAATTTCTTAGCCATGATTTCCTCCTTATTTAAGGATGTCCTCTACGCTCTTTCCGCGAAGACGAGCAACTTCCTCAGGAGCCTTGAGCTCTGAAAGGGCATTGATCGTAGCAAGGACAACATTCTGCTTATTTGATGAACCGAGGGATTTTGTACGGATATTCTGGATTCCGGCAAGGTCGCATACCGCACGGGCAGGACCACCGGCAATAACTCCGGTTCCTTCAGGAGCTGTCTTAAGAAGAACTGTAGCTCCTGTATGCTTTCCGATTATATCATGAGTGATACTATGATTCTCGTTAAGCTTAACCTCGATCATGTGCTTCATGGCGTCTTCCTTACCCTTACGGATAGCATCAGGAATTTCTGCTGACTTTCCAAGTCCGGCACCAACATGACCATTATGGTCACCAACGACTACAAGGGCTGCAAAACGCATGTTACGACCGCCCTTAACAACCTTTGTAACTCTCTTGATTGCTACTACCGAGTCATCTAATTCCATCTGACCCGGATCGATATTAGTACGCTTCATGTATCGTTCTCCTCCTTAAAATTCCAGGCCAGCTTCTCTGGCAGCATCTGCAAGAGCTGCAACCTTGCCTTTGTAGATGTATCCAGCTCTGTCGAATACAACCTCTTTGATTCCCTTGTCGAGAGCCTTCTTGGCAATTGCAGTTCCGAGAGCCTTAGCAGCTTCTACGTCATCTGTGTTCTTGAGTTCTGCTTTAAGATCCTTATCAAGAGTAGATGCAGCGACAAGTGTGTTGCCTACTGTATCATCGATAATCTGAACATACATGTTCTTATTGCTTCTGAACACTGCGAGACGCGGTCTGTCAGGGGTGCCAGCGAGATGATTTCTTAATCTTCTGTGCTTGTTCTCGCGAACTAAAGATCTAGATTTTTTATTGATCATTTCTTCTCACTCCTTCAATTATTTCTTACCGGTCTTGCCTGCAAGACGGCGAACATGTTCTGTAGAATACTTGATACCCTTACCCTTGTAAGGTTCAGGCTTCCTCTTGTCGCGGATATTTGCGGCATACTGTCCAACCTTTTCCTTGTCAATTCCGGAAACAATTATATTATTGCCATCAACCTTTGACTCAACGCCCTCAGGATCCTCCATCACTACAGGATGGGAATATCCAAGTGCGAGTGTCAGTGTCTTACCAGACTTCTCAGCATGATAACCTACACCGTTGATCTCGAGTGTCTTTGTGTAACCTTCAGAAACACCTATTACCATGTTATGGATTAGGCTTCTGGTAAGACCATGAAGTGATTTATTTTTCTTTAAATCATTCGGTCTCGAAACGATTATCTCATCGCCTTCCTGCTTAATTGTCATCTCAGCAGGGAGTACTCTCTCAAGAGTACCTTTGGGACCTTTTACAGTCACACGATTATTTTCTGCAATTTCTACAGTTACACCTGCGGGAATTGCGATTGGCATTCTTCCTATACGTGACATGCCCGTACCTCCTAAAATCTGTATGTCCGGCCCATGACCGGTTTATACTTCTGAACTGTTATACGTTTTATATGTCTTACCAAACATATGCAAGAACTTCTCCGCCGACACCGAGCTCTCTGGCTTTCTTGTCAGTGATAACGCCCTTGTTTGTTGAAAGGATGGCAATTCCAAGTCCGCCGAGAACTCTGGGAACTTCATCCTTGCCAGCGTAAACACGAAGACCGGGTTTACTGATCTTCTTGATTCCGGAGATAACCTGATTCTTTCTGGCTCCTGAATACTTAAGAGTCATATGAATGTTCTTGAAATTTCCGTCATCAACTATTTCGTATTTCTCAACATATCCCTCGTCAACAAGAATATCGGCGATGGAAAGCTTAATTTTTGATACAGGAATGTCAACTGTATCATGCTTTGCAGTGTTAGCATTACGGATTCTCGTAAGCATATCTGCGATTGGATCACTTATATTCATGATTTATTGTCCTCCTACACAGGGCTTACCAGGAAGCCTTCTTAACTCCGGGGATTTCTCCCTTATACGCAAGTTCACGGAAACATACTCTGCAGATTCCGTATTTCTTCAGTACAGAATGAGGACGACCGCAGATCTTGCAGCGTGTATACTCTCTTGTAGAATACTTCTGCTTTCTAGCCTGCTTTATTTTCATTGATTTTTTTGCCATGTTTTCCTCCTGAGATTACTTAGCAAAAGGCATACCAAAGAATCTTAAAAGCTCTCTGGCTTCTTCGTCTGTCTTGGCAGTTGTTACAATGATTACATCCATTCCGCGGATCTTGTCGATCTTGTCATATTCGATCTCAGGGAAGATGATCTGCTCTTTAATTCCAAGTGCATAATTGCCTCTGCCGTCAAATGAATCAGGATTTACACCTCTGAAATCACGTACACGAGGAAGAGCAAGATTTACAAGTCTGTCAAGGAAATCATACATGCGGTCACCTCTTAATGTAACCTTGCATCCGATTCCCTGTCCCTCTCTGATCTTGAAATTAGCAATAGAGCTCTTTGCCTTTGTAACTACAGGTTTCTGACCTGTGATAGCTGTCATATCAGCTACTGCTGCGTCAAGAACCTTAGCATTTTCCTTTGCTTCACCGACTCCCATGTTTACAACGATCTTCTCGATCTTGGGAATCTCCATTTCATTCTTGTATCCGAACTTATCGACCATTTCCTTTTTGATCGTATTCAGATATTCATCTTTAAGTCTGCTGCTCAAAGTCTAATTCCTCCTTTCCGAATTATTTGTCGATTGTCTCGCCTGATACTTTAGCGAAACGAACCTTCTTGCCATCTACTGTCTTGAAGCCGACACGAGTGGCTTTGTCACCCAGAAGAAGCATTACGTTTGAGATGTCGATTGGAGCTTCAGTCTCGACGATTCCGCCTTCCTGATTGCTCATGCTGGGCTTCTCATGCTTCTTTACCATATGAACACCTTCTACAACTACACGGTGATTCTTATGGTCTACGGAAAGGACTTTTCCCTCGTTATTCTTATCAGCACCGGCGATTACACGAACTGTATCGCCGACCTTGATCTTTGATGCCATCCTGCTACCTCCTACAATACTTCCGGAGCAAGTGAAATGATCTTCATGAACTTCTTGTCACGAAGCTCTCTTGCAACCGGTCCAAAGATACGTGTTCCTGTCGGAGTAAGATCGTCTTTAATGATAACTGCAGCGTTCTCGTCAAACTTAATATAGGATCCGTCGCTGCGGCGAACTCCTCTCTTAGTACGAACTACAACAGCCTTGACTACATCGCCTTTCTTAACAACTCCGCCGGGTGTTGCTTCTTTAACGGAAGCACGGACAACGTCGCCGATGTTTGCATATCTTCTTGTTGAGCCGCCTGTTACACGGATTACGAGGAGTTCTCTCGCACCAGTATTATCGGCTACAGTTAATCTACTTTCCTGCTGTACCATTACTAGCCTCCTTAATCCTTACTTAGCTCTTTCAATAATAGATACAAGTCTCCATCTCTTGTCTTTTGACAGAGGTCTCGTTTCCATAACACGAACTTTATCACCCTCATGAGCTTCGTTGTTCTCATCATGAGCCTTAAGCTTATATGATCTCTTAACGATCTTGTTGTAAAGAGGATGGCGCTCGTTATTATTTACGGTCACAACAATAGTCTTATCCATCTTGTCAGATGTGACAATTCCGACACGTGTTTTTCTAAGATTTCTCTCTTCCACGTTTTACTCCTTTCTGTGATCCCTATTACCTGGCCATCTGCTTCTCAGTGATGAGCGTCTGAATACGGGCGATATTCTTTCTAACTTCCTTCATTCTTGCTGTATTTTCAAGCTGATTTGTTGCATTCTGGAATCTTAAGTTAAAAAGTTCCTTCTTAGCATCGGTAAGTTCAGCATTAAGTTCTTCTACAGACTTTGTACGAAGATCCTGTACATAATCTTTAGTTTTCATTTGCTTCACCGCCTTCCAATCCTTCGCGGGCAACTATCTTGCACTTGCAAGGGAGCTTATGTGATGCCAGACGAAGAGCTTCTCTAGCTGTTTCTTCCGGTACTCCGGAGATCTCAAAAAGTACACGACCGGGCTTTACTACAGCTACCCAATGATCTACAGCACCCTTTCCTTTACCCATTCGAGTACCGGCAGGCTGAGCTGTTACGGGCTTATCCGGGAATATTCTGATCCAGACTTTTCCGCCACGCTTGATATATCTTGTCATAGCAACACGGGCTGCTTCAATCTGAATAGATGTGATCCAGCAAGGATCAAGAGCAACAATACCGAAATCACCACTGGTGATTGTATTGCCCTTTGAAAGCTTTCCGGCAAGACTGCCGCGGAACTGCTTTCTATGTTTAACTCTCTTAGGCATTAACATTGCGGTTTACTCCTTCCTTTCTGTGCTTCTGAGGAAGAACCTCTCCCTTGTAGATCCAGACCTTTACACCGACCTTGCCGTATGTTGTATCTGCTTCTGCAAATCCGTAATCAATATCAGCACGAAGAGTCTGAAGAGGAATCGTACCTTCATTATATGATTCCTTTCTTGCCATATCAGCTCCGCCAAGACGTCCTGAGCAAGATACCTTAACTCCCAAAACGTTATTTGACTTCATAGCTCTTGACATAACAGACTTCATAGCACGTCTGAATGATACACGATTCTCAAGCTGCTGAGCTACATTCTCTGCTGCAAGCTGAGCATCTTCATCCGGGCGCTTAACTTCCTTGATGTCGATAAGAAGCTTCTTGTCTGTGAGCTTCTGTACCTCTGCCTTGATCTTCTCGATCTCAGCTCCGCCTTTTCCTATTACAACGCCGGGCTTAGCTGTATAAACGATAACTTTTACACGGTCTGAAGCGCGCTCGATCTCAATCTTTGAGATTCCTGCATTGTAAAGCTTTTTCTTTAAGAATTTACGGATCTTCTGATCCTCAATAAGGTTATCAGAAAAATCCTTCTCAGCATACCATCTGGAATCCCAATCCTTGATAACGCCGACTCTTAAACCATGAGGATTAACTTTCTGTCCCATTTGCTTCCTCCTTATTTCTCATCCAGAACTACGGTGATGTGGCTCATGCGCTTTTCTATGCGATAAGCTCTTCCCTTCGCTCTGGGATGAATTCTCTTCATAGTCGGTCCTTTATTTGCGTAGCATTCAGCTACATAAAGGTTTTCTCTCTTCATTCCGTTATTGTTTTCTGCATTTGCAGCTGCTGACTCGAGAAGCTTCTTGATTACTGATGAAGCATATCTGGGGTTATAAGTAACTATTGCAATTGCAGTTTCAAGATCCTTGCCTCTGATTGCATCCAGCACGAAGCAAGCTTTTGTAACAGACATTCTTGCGAAAGACAGCTTCGCTGATGGTCTGTTGTCTCTCTGTTCGTTTCTCTCACGCTTTACCTGGGTTCTATGTCCCTTAGCCATGATGAAACCTCCTTTCAAAACTTCCGACCTACTTTACTGCGGTCTTTCTTGCGTCATTATTGCCGTGATGTCCACGATAAGTTCTTGTAAGAACGAACTCACCAAGTTTATGTCCTACCATATCTTCTGTGATATAAACGGGAACATGCTTTCTTCCGTCATGAACTGCTATGGTAAGTCCTACCATCTGAGGATAGATGGTTGAACGACGTGACCATGTCTTGATGACGGTCTTATCGTGTGAAGCATTAGCTGCTTCAACTTTCTTAAGCAGGCTTGCGTCTGCAAAAGGTCCTTTTTTCAATGAACGGGCCATGATATACCTCCTTATTTGATCGCTCTGCCGTTTCTTCTTCTGATGATAAGCTTATTGGACTGCTTCTTTCTCTTTCTTGTCTTGAGTCCCATAGCAGGCTTACCCCAAGGAGTAGAAGGAGCAGGACGTCCGACAGGTGCCTTACCTTCTCCACCGCCGTGAGGATGGTCATTCGGGTTCATAACTGAACCACGGACTGTAGGTCTTATGCCCATATGTCTCTTTCTTCCTGCCTTACCGATCTTAACAAGGTTATGATCACCATTGCCGAGATGTCCGATAGTAGCGCGGCATGTAAGCTTTACTCTTCTCATTTCTCCTGAAGGAAGGCGAAGTGTTGCATATCCGTTCTCCTTAGCCATAAGCTGAGCAGAACCTCCTGCTGAACGAACGAGCTGTCCGCCTCTTCCTGGATAAAGCTCTATATTATGAATCTCTGTACCAACAGGGATATTCTCAAGAGGAAGGCAATTGCCAACACGGATCTCAGCGTCAGCGCCTGACATAACTGTCATGCCATCTTTAAGTCCTGCCGGAGCAAGAATATAAGCCTTTGTTCCGTCATTATATGAGATAAGAGCTATATTAGCTGTTCTGTTAGGATCATATTCGATTCCGATTACCTTTGCAGGCATTCCATCTTTATTTCTCTTGAAATCGATGATTCTGTACTTTACTCTGTTTCCGCCTCCGCGATGGCGAACGGTTATCTTGCCCTGGCTGTTGCGGCCTGAAGTCTTCTTCTTTGTTACTACAAGAGACTTCTCAGGAGTTTTCTTTGTGATTTCTGCGAAATCAGAACCGCTCATGTTTCTTCTGGAAGGTGTATATGGGTTATATGTCTTGATTCCCATTATTTTCTCCTTTCGACTATTTGTTATCGCACTTTGATTTGTGCATATTCATCAGAGGATCAAAGATTCTGGAAAAGATCTATATCCTTAGAATCCTCTGTAAGCGTCACGATCGCTTTCTTTCCTGCAGCAGTTCTTCCTGTTACATTTCCGCGGCGCTTGTTCTTGCCGAGAACATTGATCGTATTAACGGAAGCAACCTTTACTCCGTCGAACATTTTCTCGACTGCATCCTTGATCATCGTCTTTGTTGAATCAGGATGTACAAGGAAAGTGTACTTCCTGTCAGCCATGATATTCATGCTTTTCTCAGTGATGACAGGACGGATGATGACGTCATAATATTTAATATCTGCCATTATGCGTATACCTCCTCGATCTTCTGTACGGCAGCCTTAGTAGTAACAACAGTGTTGTACTTAAGGATGTCATATACGCTGAGCGTATCGGCCTGGGTTGTCTTTACTCCTTCGATGTTCTGAGCTGAAAGAACAACATTCTTTTCGTTCTTGTCAGGAAGAACAAGAAGTGCCTTGTTTACCTTAAAGGCATCCAGAACCTTTTTCATTTCCTTTGTCTTGATCTCAGGAAGTGTAAGCTCATCAAGAACGATAAACTTGTTTTCCTGAACTCTTGAAGTAAGAGCGCCCTTTAATGCAGCTCTCTTTTCCTTCTTATTCATCTTTATGCTGTAATCTCTGGGAACCGGAGCGAATACCATTCCGCCGCCTGTCCACTGAGGAGCACGGATAGATCCCTGTCTTGCATGACCCGTTCCCTTCTGTCTCCAGGGCTTTCTTCCGCCTCCGCTGACTTCTGAACGTGTCTTTGCCTTCTGAGTTCCCTGACGCTTATTAGCAAGCTGGGTCTTTACAGCTTTATGTATAAGGTTTTCATTGATGTCGACAGAGAAGATAGAATCGTTAAGATCCATCTTGCCAACTTCCTTGCCTGTCATATCATATACTGATACTGTAGCCATTTACGTTTCCTCCTTTCCTGATCTAAACTCAAGCCTTAACAGACTCTCTTATTGTTACGAGAGATTTCTTCGGTCCGGGTACAGATCCACGGATCAGGAGAAGGTTCTTCTCAGCGTCAACTCTTACTACCTCAAGGTTCTGAACTGTAGTCTTAACAGTTCCCATATGTCCGGGCATTCCCTTTCCTTTGAATACCTTTGAAGGTGTTGATGTGGATCCGTTAGATCCCTGATGACGATGGAATTTAGAACCATGTGCCATAGGTCCTCTGTGCTGATTGAATCTCTTGATGGCACTCTCAAAACCATGTCCCTTTGATATTGCAGTAGCATCAACCTTGTCGCCTGCGGCAAAAATGTCAGCCTTGATCTCGTCAGCGACTTTATAGTCAGCGCAGTTATCAAACTTGAATTCCTTAACGAACTTCTTTGATGATACGCCGGCCTTGTCGAAGTGACCTTTCTCAGCCTTGTTTGTACCATGACGATGAGCAACTGTCTTCTTGCCCTGTGCGTCCTTCGAAACGACCTTGTCCTTGTCATCTACAAATCCAACCTGAACGGCATCATATCCGTCGTTCTCAAGTGTCTTGATCTGTGTTACGACATTCGGGCCTGCCTCAAGTACTGTAACGGGAACGAGTGTACCATCCTCGTCGAATACCTGAGTCATTCCAAGCTTCCTGCAAAGGATTGCTTTCTTCATTAGAATTTCCTCCAAATCTACAGCGGAGCGCTTCTGCGCTCATACTAGTTCGGGCATTTTCTGCCCTGCAGCGGAGCACATATGTGCTCATGCAAATACGTGTTACTAAAAGTGTGCTGAAGGATTATTTTTCCTTCATTGAGATGTCTATATAGACACCGGCAGGCATTTCGAGTCTAGACAGAGCTTCTACAGTCTTCTGTGTAGGGGTCATGATGTCAATAAGTCTCTTGTGAGTCCTTCTCTCGAACTGCTCTCTGGAATCCTTGTACTTATGAACTGCGCGAAGAATTGTAACTACTTCCTTCTTAGTTGGAAGAGGTACAGGACCGCTGACTACAGCGCCATTCTTCTTGACTGTGTCGATGATCTTTGCTGCAGATGCATCAACAAGTTCGTGATCGTAAGCCTTAAGTGTGATTCTCATTACCTGAGTTGCCATAAAAAAAGCCGCCTCCTTTTCGTACTTTTGGTACGACAAGTGGTGACTGTACACTTTCCCGTGTGTGTCCTAAACACTTCACGTTCCTGCCGGGAATGGCAGATTATATTGGGTACAGTGACTTGTCGTCAGTTTCTCGACTTGACATTCGCTCCGCGGAATTCCCTGCATTTCTGCAGCAACCTCACGTTTCATTGCTATCAATGTCACAGCAAGTATTAATATACAACGATTTTCTGCCATTCGCAAGATATTTGAAAAAAGTTTTGTATTTTTTTAGATACAAAATCTGCCTGAAGCTCCTTCAGGTAAAATAAGCCCGCTGGATCTTACTTTAAGACCGATCTCACTGCTTAAAGCATGTCCTCTTTTTTCTTTTAGCGCTGATTCAAGCATATATGTTAGGACTGCCGGCTGAAGACCTGTTGTATAAGAATTAATAAGGAAAAATAAAGGCTCGTCTTTAAGTATCTTAGCGGCCTTTGTGATCAATTCATAAACTGAATCCTCTATTTTCCAGATCTCGCCGCCCGGGCCTCTGCCATATGATGGCGGATCCATTATGATTGCATCATAACGATGGCCTCTTCTCTCTTCTCTCTCGACAAACTTCATGCAGTCATCGACCAGCCATCTAATATGGGCATTTTTAAGTCCTGAGATCTCGGCATTTTCCTTTGCCCAATTTACCATACCCTTTGAAGCATCTACATGAGTAACATTTGCACCAGCAGCTGCTGCCGCCAGCGTCGCCCCGCCTGTATAGGCAAAAAGATTAAGCACTTCGATTTTTTCTTCTCTTTTTCCTGCCGCTTCTTTTATTATTGAAGAAAACCAGTCCCAATTGACTGCCTGTTCAGGAAAAAGTCCCGTATGCTTAAATTTGAATGGCTTAAGCCTGAATGTTAGTGTCTTTCCTATTATAAGATCATATTTTATCTCCCATTCATCCGGGAGATCGAAAAATTCCCAGTCGCCGCCTCCCTTGCTGCTTCTGTGATAGACCGCATTATTCTTTTTCCAATAAGATGCCTTCTTCCCCGTATTCCATATAACCTGGGGATCAGGTCTTCTCAAAATATAATCGCCCCAGCGCTCGACCTTTTCTCCGCCCGAGCAGTCCAGAACCTCATAATCTTTCCATCTGTCCGCTGTCCACATAATTTCCTCAATTGCCGCAAATCGCAGCCCTTCCAGTTTGATGATCCAATAGGATTCAGTCAAAAAATTTCCAAAGTTCAAAAGCCCGGTCTACAATCTCAAGTGGATGCTTTTTCATAAGAACATCTTTGTCCCTGAAACCCCAGCTCACCAGGACATAATCAAGTTTCGCATTTTCGGCTGTCTCTGCGTCCACATCGGAATCTCCGATATAAAGCGTCTCATTTCTATCAGCTTTCATAAGGGCTAAGGCTTCATTGGTCGAATCCGGTGCAGGCTTTGTTCTCATTCCCGGTTTCATTCCTATTGCAGCAAAAATAAGATCGCCAAAATAATGATCTGAAAGTTCCACTACTGCATCATCTATCTTGTTTGAGACAATGGATACAGGAATATTTTTTTCCTTAAGATGCTGAAGGAGCATAAGGATACCATCATAAGGTTTTGTCTCAACCATACAATTTTCCGTATAATACTTCTTGAATTCATCAAACTTTTTCTCAAAATCCGGGTCTTTGGCTCCTTTTGGAAGAGCCTCCTCCATCAGCTTTCTATTTCCGTGACCTACCATCTGTCTTATTTCTTCCAGGGAAAAAACCGGATAGCCATAAAGCTCCATCACATGGTTTGTCGCGTTCCTAAGATCCTTCAAAGAATCAAGAAGGGTTCCATCCATATCAAAAATTGCATATTTATATTTCTGCATTCCTAATTGCCTCTCTTACCGGGAGAACTCTGGAAGGTGTTACCGAAAGCTCATCTACTCCCATTTCAAGAAACTTTTCTGTAAGACCTGTATCTGCTGCAAGTTCGCCGCAGATTCCTACCCAGGCTCCGCCCTTATGTCCATTCTTTATTGTATATTCTATTTCTCTTAATACAGCCGGATGATGTGTATCCACGAATTCCTCAAGCTGTGCATTCTGCCTGTCACATGCGAGTGTATATTGTGTAAGATCGTTGGTTCCAATTGAAAAGAAATCAACTTCCTTTGCAAGTTCTTCGCTCATTATAACAGCAGCTGGTGTCTCTATCATGACTCCCTGCTCAACCTCACCATAAGGAATTCCAGCCTCGTCAAGTTCATGCTTTACTTCTTCAACTATTTCCTTTATCTTCTTTATTTCATCGACCGAGATGATCATAGGATACATAATTCCAATGTTTCCATAATAGCTTGCCCTGAAAATGGCTCTGAGCTGGGTCTTAAAAACTTCAGGCCTGGTAAGGCAGATCCTTATTGCTCTAAAACCAAGTGCGGGATTGTCTTCCTTTGCCAATTTAAAATAATCAGCCTGCTTGTCTGCTCCTATGTCCAGAGTCCTGATTATAACTTTCTTCCCTGCCATCATCTCGGCAACAGTTTTATATGCATTGAACTGGTCTTCTTCTGAAGGATAATCATCTCTTCCAAGATAAAGGAATTCGCTTCTGAAAAGTCCGATCCCTCCAGCGTCATTCTTAAGTACATCGGCAACGTCCTTTACTCCACCGATATTGGCATAAAGCTTTATCTTCTTTCCGCTCTTTGTGATATTTTCCTTGCCCTTAAGCTCCTGAAGAAGACGGGCTTTCTCTTCGTCCTTAGCCTGAATATCCTTGTATTTCTTAAGCTCTTCCTCAGTCGGATCAACAATAAGTTCTCCGTCATAACCATCGACAATTCCCATTTTCCCGTTAACATCGTCAGGAAAGTCGACTCCAATGAGAGCCGGTATGCTCATCGTCCTTGCGAGAATAGCTGTATGTGAATTTGTCGAGCCCTTTCTTGTTACAAATGACAAAACCATGTTCTTGTCAAGCTGTACAGTCTCGCTTGGTGCGAGATCGTCTGCAAGAAGTATTGATGGTTCTAAGCTGAAGGCATTGTCTTCATCACATCCCTGGAGGACAGCCACTACACGATTTGATATATCCTTTATATCAGCCGACCTTGCTCTCATATAATCATCATCCATCTGAGAAAAAATCTCAGCAAAATTGTCACCGGTTGCGGCAACAGCATATTCGGCATTTACCATCTGACTTGAAATAATATTTTTTATCGACTCATTATAATCAAGATCCTGAAGCAGCATCTGATGAACATCAAATATCTGGGCATTTGCTTCGCCGACTTCCTTCAAAGCTTTATCATAAAGAATTTTGAGCTGATCAATAGCAGTATCTCTGGCCTTTTCGTATCTCTCGATCTCAGAATCAGTATCCTCTACATGCTGACGTTTTACGATATTCTCACGTTTTTTAAAAACATGAAGCCTGCCTATCGAAACACCTCTCATTACGCTTTTTCCCTTATATCTCATAGCTGCTCCTCTCTGTTTACCCTTTAATTATGCTATAATCAAAATCTAATTAATTTAACGAGGTAAAAAATGAAACATAATTTTAAGCTTACCATATGCTACGACGGCAATCGTTATTTTGGCTGGGAACATCAGCCTGGCAAAGATACTATACAAGGCAAGATCGAGGAGGCAATTTCATCAATTCTGAAAATCCCTATCACTTCCTTTGAAGTTTATGGTGCCGGCCGTACTGATGCCGGCGTTTCAGCTCTCGCCATGACTGCTTCTGTTTTTCTTGACACCGAGATCCCGGAAAATGACCTTAGAAATATGCTTAACAAGGCTCTCCCTGCTGACATCTCCATAACTTCTGTAAATATTGCTAGTAACCGCTTTCACGCCCGCTACAATGCTGTCGGTAAGACATATCGTTATACTCTTTGTGATGGTCCCCTTAAGCCAATCTTTGACAGAAAATATGTGACCCGCCTGGAAGAAGGTATCCTTGACACAGATGCTATGAAAAAAGCCGCTTCTTATCTCGAAGGAGAGCACGATTTCAAAAGCTTCTGTGGTAATTCGCATTTTAAGAAAAATTCCGTCCGCATTGTAGACAGAATCGAGATCAAAAGATCAGGAAGTCTTCTCAAAATCACATATCATGGTACAGGTTTCCTTCAAAATATGGTAAGGATAATGACCGGCACCTTGATTGAAGTCGGTTATCACCGGATGTCTCCGGAAGACATTCCAGAGATAATAGAGGCTCGTAACAGAAAATGTTCCGGTCCTACAGCTCCTGCCAAAGGTCTAATGCTTATTTCTGTAGATTATTGATGCATGATCAATACCAATTAATCACAAAGAAGTGCATCTCTCAAAGCCAGGAACTTGTCATTGTCGCTGTCATGCCTCTTTGACTTTATTGTGCAGACAGGTTCCAGAAATTCTACATCTTTAAGTCCTTCAAGTCCGGCCATCATTTTCTTTGCTGCTATAGGTGCCCAGCTTCCGTTCTCTATGAAGCCAACTTTTCTGTTTTTAAAATTCTTGCATCTTAAATGATAGATAAGATCTTCCATGGCCGGGAAGAGCTGTCCATCATAGGTGATGGATGCAAGTACAAGTCTGTCATACATAAAAGCATATTCTACTGCCCTTGACATAGAATCTCTGTTAAGATCAAGAGCTTTGACTTCTTGTCCCTTTTCTTCAAGCAGCTTCTTTAGATAAAGGGCTGCTTCCTTTGTATTGCCATGCGCACTGGCATAAAGAATAAGAATGTCTTTTTTCTCTGGAAGATAACTGCTCCATTTGTCGTATTTATCAATATAATAGGAAAGATTATCATTAAGGACAGGACCATGAAGTGGCGCAATGGTCTTTATATCGAGTCCTTTCGCTTTCTCAAGTACCGTTTGAACACTGGGTCCGTATTTTCCCACTATATTTATATAATACCTTCTGGCCTCTTCGATCCAGTCGATCTTACTTTCAGAAGTTCCGAACGTTCCAAATCCATCTGCGGAAAAAAGTACCTTCTCTTCGTCTTCGTAAGTCATCATTACTTCTGGCCAGTGAACCATTGGAGCCATTACAAAATGAAGTGTATGCTTTCCCAGTGAAAGTGTATCGCCTTCTTTTACAGGCAGAATTTTGTTATTTATTTCCTTGGTCGTAAATTGCGGAAGCATTGCTGCAGCTTTCGCAGAAAGAACGATCTCCATATCCGGATACATCCCGGCAAGTGTTTCTATACCGCCGCTGTGGTCAGGCTCGAGATGCTGGACAATAAGATAATCCGGACTTCTGTCAATAAGTATACGCTTAATATTATCAAGCCATTCGCTTATTCCTCTCGGATCGACTGTGTCCATTATTGCTGTTTTTTCATCAAGTATGACATATGAATTATAAGTTACACCATAAGGTATTTCGTACTGTCCTTCAAAGAGATCAAGCGTAGAATCATCAACGCCCGCATATTTGATCGAATCTGAGATCTGCATTTTTGCTTCCTTTCCTAAATTTCCTGCAAATGAAAATTCTTTCTGAATTCTCCTGGAGTCTGGCCCCGTTCCTTTGTAAAGTTGCGATTAAATGTCTTTACATTATTATATCCAACAGCAATCGCAATATCCACGAGGCTGTCATGTGTTTCAAGAAGAAGTCTTGAGGCTTTGTTTACTCTGAGATAAGAAAGAAATGTATCGAAATTCTTCTCCACAATATTGATAAGCATCTTATTCATTTCAACGACACTAAGGTTGAATTTTGCCGCAATATCCCCGGAATGAATATCTTCAGTATAATGTGCACCAATATAACTCACTATCCTGAAGCCTACCTCTCTGGAATCATAGCCGGGATTATCCCCCTGTATGCTGTATATTTTTCTATATTGCTTAGGCGTATATCCTGTCCTTGCTTCAAATGTTCTTACCAGATGCGAGGCATCAGAGAATCCAACCAGAAAAGCAATATCTGTTAGTGCAAGATCCGTATAAATAAGAAGATCTGTGGTCTTGGAGATCCTCATCTCATTTTCCAGAGCCGAGAGACTCATTCCTGTAAGATCATCAACCTCTTCATTTATAACTTTTTCAGTTACTTCGAAAACATCTGCAAGATTGGACGCAGTAGGATACTCAGCTATATGGCTGTAAATATAACTCAATATCTCCTGACGCCTGTCCTCTCCTGAATCTTTAGTATTCTTGCCTGCATCAAGGAGATGACGGTTGAAAAGGATAAAAATTTCCATGATCTTGTTGGTGATCATAAGAGATGAAACCATAGCCTTATCCTCATTCTCAAGCAAGGACTCAACGCCCGTTTCTCTTCTTATCTCCTCCATACATCCGTAGAAATCACACTTTTCCTCGTCATTAAGATTTATAACCGGGTACTTCCGCATTGGATCATAGATCTTAAGTGTTTTTCCGACCGTATTATATCCTGTACGAAGTGACATATATATAAGATCAAAATCAAATACTATTTTTATAAGAGTTAAAGGTTCCTCCACCTCATCGACAGTAGTTGTAGACCATGGCAATATACAGAAAAAGCTGTCAGCCTTGGCATCATAGGCTTCCCCATTAACTGTTATTCTGGCTTTGCCTTTCTTCACAAGCCAGAATCTGGCAGTCTGATGTATTAGTGGAATAGTCCTGCCATCAATGAATTCCACATCGTAAGTACAGAATTTTCTTCTGTCATATGCTGAACACGCCTGTTCCTGTAATTCTTTAACAGAATGCATTAAAAATTAGGTTCTCTCCTTTATATTTTTTATCTTCTTATTTTATCTTTTATTTTTTTCTTTGTAAATGGTATAAAAAAGGAGATCCGGTTTCCCGAATCTCCTTAATGTACAACATATCTTTTCGAAAATATTCAATTAGAATACAAGCATAGATACTACAAGTACTACACCTACGAATACAAAGAGGATTCCAAGAAGTTTCTTTACCCACTTCATATAAGTTGAATAAGGGATCTTAGCGAGTGTTAAACCACCCATTATGAATCCGCATGTTGGTGTGAAAAGATTGATGAGTCCGTTAGAAGCAACGATTGTCATAATACCTACTTCAGGAGCCCAGTGCATTTCCTTCATGATAGGTGTAACGATAGGAGCTGAAAGTCCTGCCAGTCCTGATGATGAAGGTACAAGGAATGAAAGGAAGAGGTGAAGTATGTAATCAAGTACTCCAAATCCTGCTGCCGGCATATGCTGCATAGACTTTACTGAGGCCTGTACAAGCCAGTTACCCATTCCTGTCTGATTCATAACAACAGTAGTAGCACGCGCAAGTGCGATTACAAGGTTTACACCGATCATATCAGCGATTCCTGATTCAATGGTTTCAGGAAGCTTTGATTTATCGGGCATGCCGATAAGTGCTATGATGAGTCCCATGATTATGAACCATGTTGCTGCATCATTGAAATACCAATCACCAAGCTGAGCACCTGTAAGGTACTTTGACCAGCCGAATGCATTGTAAACTGACGGATTAAGCGTTCCCCAGGGAATAAATCCGAAGATCATTACTACGAATGCAAGAGCAAATACCCAAAGGCAAGCCTTCTGTTTTCCTGTAAGCTCATCCTTTGCTTTTGATTCGCCGTAAGCTTCTTCGCATGCAGCAAGTTCTGCTTTAGAAAAAATAGAGTTTCCTGTATTTTCCTTAACCTTCTTTGCATATCTTACTACATATATAGCTGAGATAATATAAGAACCGAGCCAGAGGATGACTCCGAGAACAAGAATGATTCCCATATCTACGTGTACATGTGCTGATTTAGCACCATCAACTGCAGCTCCTACAGCAAACGGGTTGATCGTAGATCCGAGAACTCCGGTTCCTGCTCCAAGAAGAACAGTAGCAGCTCCGACCATAGGATCCATTCCAGCAGCCAGCATTGTTGAAGCGAGAAGAATATAGAAACCTACTGTCTCCTCACCCATTCCATATGTTGTTCCGCCGATTGAGAAAAGAAACATAAGAATAGGAATAAGAACTAATTCTTTTCCGTTCATCTTTTTAACAAGAACTCTAATTCCAGTCTCGAGTGCGCCTGTTGCATTTACCATTGCCAGGAATGCTCCGAGGCAGAATACAAATCCGATAACTTCAATGGCATTCTGGAATCCGAAGATAGGTGCCATGAAGAAATTATATAATGTTGCTCCTACTACATGCTTTGTCTTTCCGCCGATCTCATATGCATTGCCGTTAAGAAAGACTGTTATGATTGAAACTACAGCCAGTACAAGTAAAAGAATTTCATAGGTATTAAGCGAACGTTTCTTTTTTGTTTCGTTCATCTTGGTTTCCCCCTTTTTTATTTATGGATGCGGGTTCCTGTTTTTCCTGCAAGTGCTTCCTTTGCTTTGTCAAGAGAAGTGATAATAGCTGTACCATTCTCTGTATTCTTTACAAAGCTCATGCAGGATTCGATCTTGGGAAGCATGGATCCAGGTGCAAATTCCCCTTTATCAGCATATTTCTGTGCTTCTTCAAGAGAAAGGTCATCAAGATCCTTTTGTTCTGGAGTGTTAAAGTGAATAGCAACTTTTTCAACTGCTGTAAGGATAACAAGCATATCTGCATTAAGTTCTCTTGCGAGAAGCGAGCTTGCTCTGTCCTTATCAATAACAGCTGCTACACCAGAAACTCCATCATCTTCCTCGACAACGGGGATTCCGCCGCCTCCTGTTGAAATAACAACATTTCCGTTCGCAACGAGTTCGCGGATCATAGGCAGTTCAACGATCTTCTCAGGAATAGGTGAAGGAACAACGCGGCGATAACCTCTTCCGGCATCTTCTACGAATGTCCAGCCTTTTTCCTCTTCGATTGCATCAGCCTGCTCTTTTGTATAGAAAGCTCCTACAGGTTTAGTAGGATTTGAAAAAGCAGGATCATTTCTGTCTACTACTGTCTGAGTTATAACGGCAGCAACAGGCTTGTTGATATGACGCTTATTAAGTTCACGTCCTATAGCCTGCTGAAGGTGATATCCAATATAACCCTGAGTCATTGCACCACATTCCGGGAAAGGAATGTAAGGTGTGTTTCCACCATTGTTGGCCGAGAAATCCATTGCAAGATTAACCATTCCTACCTGAGGACCGTTGCCATGGCCGATAACAACGTCATATCCCTCTTCAACGAGGTCAACTATGGTTCCTGCAGTGTTCTTGACCAGGAGAAGCTGCTCCTCCGGTGTGTTGCCGAGGGCGTTTCCGCCCAGGGCAATTACAAGGCGCTTTGCCATATTGATTATTTCAATGTGGCATACATTACGGCCTTGATTGTATGCATTCTGTTTTCAGCTTCGTCAAAGCAACGGCTCTGTGGTCCATAGATTACTTCATTTGTAACTTCAAGACCGCCGTCCGCAACATCATATTTCTTGCCAAACTTTTCAGCAACAGACTTGCCGATAGTTGTATTAAGATCATGATATGAAGGCAGGCAATGAAGGAAGATAGCTGTCGGCTTAGCCATAGCCATAACTTCTTTGTTAACCTGATAAGGACGAAGTTCACTGAGTCTCTTCTCCCAGATATCATCAGGTTCACCCATAGATACCCAAATATCTGTATAGAGAACATCAGCATCTTTAGCTGCCTTCTTTACATCATCTGTGAATTCAAGAACAGCACCTGTCTCCTTTGCGATCTCTTCGCATCTGTCTCTTAATTCCTTCTTAGGCATAAGATCCTTAGGTCCGCATGATACAAAATGCATTCCGAGCTTAGAGCAAACAACAAGAAGTGAGTTAGCTACGTTATTTCTTGCATCTCCGAAGAATACGAGCTTCTTGCCTCTTACATCGCCAAACTCTTCCTTTACAGTCATGATATCAGCAAGCATCTGTGTAGGATGGAAATCATCTGTAAGTCCGTTCCATACAGGTACTCCTGAATACTTAGCGAGCTCTTCTACGAGTTCCTGGCTGAATCCACGATATTCGATACCATCGAACATTCTTCCGAATACATAGGCTGAATCACGGATGGATTCCTTCTTACCCATCTGGGATGAACCCGGATCAAGATAAGTTACTCCCATTCCAAGGTCACGGCCTGCAACCTCAAATGAGCATCTTGTACGTGTAGATGTTTTCTCGAAAAGAAGAACTATGTTCTTGCCTTCAAGATACTTGTGGGGCACACCATTTCTCTTTAAATTCTTGAATTCTGCTGAAAGGTCAAGAAGATAATTGATCTCAGCCGGTGTGTAGTCTAACAGTGTAAGGAAGCTTCTTCCTCTGACATTTACGCCCATTTTGAATCTCTCTTTCTTAAAATAAAACTTATATCGTCGAGGATAGCCCGGCATTGCCGGGCTCCTCTTTTCCTAACGTTCTTTCATGAACGTATTAGGCTATTTTATCAATCCTCACGAACGAGAGGCATTGACATACATCTGGGGCCTCCTCTGCCTCGTGATAATTCGGCTGATGGCATCTCCAGAACTTCAAGACCATTCTTTCTGAGAAGCTCGTTTGTTACTTCATTTCTCTGGTAAACAACGATCTTGCCCGGTGCGATGCAAAGTGTATTGGAACCGTCGTTCCACTGCTCACGTGCTGCTGCGATAAGATCATCACCGCCGCAAGGAATAAGCTGAATATCATCACGTCCCAAGTATTTGTTGAGGATAGACTCAAGATCTGAATCAAGGCGATTGATGTTGATCTCGCCTTCTTTAGCTGCCGGTGTAAGCTCGAATACTGTAAGAGGTCCGATGATTGCAGGATGGATCGTGAACTTGTTAACATCGATCTGTGTAAATACAGTATCAAGATGCATAAATGCACGGCTTACAGGGATCTTGAAAGCAAGTACTGTTCTGATCTTGCATTCAGGATCTGCGAAGAGATTTCTTGCAACTCTCTCAATAGCGTCTGCAGATGTTCTCTGTGACATTCCGATGGCAAGAACCGATTCTGAAAGGTTCATGACATCTCCGCCTTCGATATTTGCTGAATTCTCTCTGCCGTAATAGTTCTTTACATATCCGGCATAATCTTTGTGATACTTGAAAATATAATCTGCATAGATAGTCTCACGGCATCTGGTCGGGAATCTCATCTTGTGGATGAATACACCATCGCCAACTGATGCAAAAGGATCTCTCTGGAAATAGAAGTTAGGCATAGGATCTACGATAAGATGATCCGGCTCTGAAACCATATCCTCGAGTGTGAACTTTGCATACTTTGATCCCATCTCTTTAAGAGTAATTCCCTCGATAGTCTTCATAATGAGGTCTTTGCCCTTGAAGTTTGTGAGAAGATAGTCCTTGAGGACTTTCTGCCATTTCTCAGTGTGGATTCCACCTTCGACAAGCCACTGAGTGATGAACTTGTCAACGAGCTCAGGATGCTGTTCCAGAGTCTCGGTCATAAGATCTTCGATGTAAACAACTTCTGTGCCGTTGTCGCGAAGAATCTTAGCGAATGCGTCATGTTCTTCCTGTGCCACTTTCAGGAAAGGAATGTCGTCGAAAAGAAGCTCTTGAAGCGTATCCGGTGTCAGATTAAGAAGTTCCTTTCCAGGTCTGTGGAGAAGGACTTTTTTAAGCGGTTTTATCTCGCTGGTAACATGAATACCTTTCATATTAATCCCTTTCTTAATATATTTAACTACGGGTTACAATAAAGGAAAAAGAACTAAGAGCAAATCCCTTTTGGTGGCGTCGGAGATATAGCTCTTATCTTCGAACAAATTAATCATATTATTTTTGCACAAATAATCAGGGACATTTTCAGTTTTTTTTATTGTATTTTACTTTTATAGTTTTCTTTCCTGAATAAAATGCCATCATTTTTTAATAGGCTCCCTAAGATCTGCTAATTACAAATAAAACTGCCTTGCGATATATTCGCAAGGCAGTTTTTCTATTCAGCTTCTATTTCTTTAATTGTGCATTGATTTCCATAAAGGAGATAAGTCTCGTCGCTTCCACAATAGGGGCAAGTCTTTCCATACTTTATGGTTTCATAGGTTTTATTGCATGAAGTACAAATCGTAACGGCAGGTACTGTCACGATCTTAAGTTCACTGTTTTTCAGCAAATCGGATCTCACCTTGAAATAATCCCAGCAATCCTTGAAATAATCAGTAATTATGCCTGATACTTCGCCGACTTCCAGTGTAACTGAACCTATCTTCGTCAGATTCTGTTCTTTTGCAAGGTCTTCAAGCGTCGAAGCCATGTGTGTTACAATTCCCAGTTCGTGCATATTATTTTCTCTTTGTTATGATCCTGATCTGCCTCTTTGCAGCATAAGGTCCTATGTACTTGAATTTGTCTTCGGATCTAATCATGCGAGTTGCGTCAGGAAGATCTCTGTGAAGATGTATGGCATCGAATTCGCATCTTGTTGTGCAAAGTCCGCATCCAATACATCTGTTTTCATCAACCTTGGTTGCTCCGCAGCCCAGGCAACGCTTTGCTTCTTTCTGAACCTGTTCTTCAGTGAAGGCTTCTCTCAGATCATGGAAGGTTTTCACAGGATCACCAGGAAGAGTTCCCGGAACCTGACGAGGCGAATGATCGAAGTCATCAATTCTTATATCATCCTTATCAAGCTCAACAAACTGCCTTAAATCTCTGTTTATCATCATGTCCTGGCCCGGATGAACGAAACGATTTATTGAATTCTCAGCTTCCCTTGCAACTCCAATTGCATCGATCGCAAATTTAGGTCCAGTAAGGACATCGCCTCCGGCAAAAATATCCGGCTCGCCAGTCTGAAGTGTCACAGGATCAGCCTTTACAGTTTTATTTCTGTTAAGTTCAACCTTAGTACCATCGAGAAGATTTCCCCATTCAATAGACTGCCCGATTGAAAGAAGGACATGTGAGCAGGGAATTGTAATTGTATCGTCTTCATCATATTTGGGATTGAATCTTCCGTCACTGTCTTTTACAGAAAGACATTTCTTGAATACGATTCCTGTGACATGGCCATTCTCCGAAAGAATTTCCTTCGGACCCCAGCCATTCTTTATCTCTATTCCCCATGATTTTGCGTCACTTACTTCCTCGTCAGCCGCAGGCATTTCCTTTTCGCCTTCGAGACAAAGCATTGTAACATGGCCATCTGTAAGTCTGACTGCCGTTCCGGCTACGTCTATTGCAACATTTCCGCCTCCGACAACAACTACATCCCCGCTTAATTCACTAAGCTTTCCGAGATTTACCTGTCTTAAGAAATCAACTCCGGTAACAACGCCATCGGAATCTTCTCCCGGAACGCCGGTCTTTCTTCCGCCCTGAGCGCCAATAGCAAGATAGAAAGCCTTATATCCTTGATCCCTGAGTTCCTGTATAGTCACATCTTTTCCAACTTCAGTATTAAATTTGAATTCGATGCCCATCTGTCCAAGTATGTCTATTTCAGCCTGAAGCACATTTTTTTCAAGACGATATGAAGGAATGCCATTCATAAGCATTCCGCCGGCACGGCTCTCTTTTTCAAAAATCGTTACCGGATATCCGTGTTTTCTTAAATAAAAAGCGGCTGACATTCCGGCAGGGCCTGCTCCTATGACAGCAATCTTTATGTCGTCCCAGAACTTGCCTTCATCATTTTCACAAAGAGGAATAAAACGGTCTTCGCTATTTAATTCACGAGCAGCAATAAATTTCTTTATTTCGTCAATGGCAACAGGCTTGTCAACTGTTCCTCTTGTGCAGGCATCTTCGCATCGTCTGTTACATATGGCTCCGCAAACTGCAGGGAAAGGATTATCCTGCTTAATAAGCTCGAGAGCATCTCTGTATCTTCCTTCTGCTGCCATCTTTACATAGCCCTGAACAGAAAGATGAGCCGGGCAGGCAGTCTTGCATGGTGATGTACCAGTCTCGTAGCAATTTATCTTGGAGTCCTCTCGATAGTTCGGATTCCATTTTTCAGGGCCCCAGGCTGTTGAATCAGGAAGCTCTGAGACAGGATATTTGACAAGAGTTCCATTTTTCCTGCAAAGCTTCTGTCCAAGCTTTGCTGCTCCGACAGGGCAGACCTCAACGCACTTTCCACAAGCAACGCATTTGTCCGTTTCCACCTTTGCGCGATAAGCGGATCTTGACATATTTGGTGTATTATAAAGCTGTGATGTACGAAGAGCGTTACATACACCGGGAGCGCAGTTGCAAAGACCAACTATCTTGTCTTCACCATCAATATTTGTTGTCTGATGAACGAAGCCATGTCTCTCGGCTCTGGCGCAGATCTCAAGAGCCTCATCTTTTGTGATATATCTTCCCATGCCGCGGTCGACACAATATTCAGCAAGATCTCCAAGTCCTATGCAGAACTCTCCCTCGATCTCTCCGCTTCCTTCGCCTCTCATCCTCTGCTGTATACGGCATGTACACTGTCCAACAGACAATTTGCCATCATATTTGTCCAGCCAATGGGAGATCTTCTCAAGACTTACAGAATCATTTTCTGACTCAATAGCCTTTTCAACCGGAATAACATGCATTCCAACTCCGGCTCCGCCTAAAGGAATCATTTCTGTAAGGCCTTCAAGCGGCATTTGAGTCATAAGATTAAAGAATGTAGCAAGCTTTGGATGCTCCTTGGTAAGAACAGGATTCATCATCATGAATTCGGCAATACCCGGAACAAAAATAGGCACATCGTACTGCTTATGACCATCTGAATTCTCACGATTAGATTCAAGAACACCGATCCAGCAAAGATGTTTCACCATCTCACTTACCTTATCTTCTGATAAATGATTCATTTTTGCCAACTGTTCCACATCATATGAAACTCTGGTCTTCTTGAAGCTTAAAAGGAATTTTACTTCTTCCTTTGTAAGGACTTCATCAAGCGCCCAATATTCAGGATCCTGATAATTCATTGAATGAGTGAGCTTCTTTGCATAGCGGTCTGTGATCATCTCGCCAAGTTTAAGAACCATTTTTGCCTTTTCCTTATCCTCAGGCACATAGTTCTTGTCCGGCACAAAGTCACGGCTGTTTGTCATTCTTCTCTCTTCTTTGGTTACCTTTCCCATAAATTACCCCTCTTTATTATAATTTCTGAACGTCTGGATCTTCCTGATTTGGATCCATATTGAAAAATGGTATATCATCAGATGGATCTCCATATTCGAAATAGATCCCCGGATTGTTCTTTATCTGATCAGCCAGACCTGATCTGAAGAATCCTCTCACCGCAAGCAGAACGAAAAGAATCGTCAGGACTATGCCCACAATTGATGTGATTATGCCGGTCACGGGAAAAATTTTTCTCCCCTGACCATCAGTCTTGTTTCTTCCAATCTGTATGCAGCCGAAAACTATAGCAATGATACCAAAGATCACATTAGTGAACAGCATGAATAAAAAAATGCTTATGATGCCCATGATAAAGCTCACGATTCCAAGGCTTTCACTGTGGATCCTTGATGGTTCATAATAGGAACCATTATTTGGTTCATAATAATTATCCAATTTAAACTCCATTTAAAATCATTCAACTGTTACCGATTTTGCAAGGTTCCTCGGCTGGTCTGGATTTATGTCCTTAGATACTGATGTATAATATGCAAGCATTTGAAGAATTACAGCAGATTCAAATACTGTAAGTTCATCCCTGATCTCGGGAAGAGCTATATGAATATCGCAGATTGATGGATCCTTGATTTCCTTATCCTTGCTTAAAAGTATTACATAGGCTCCTCTGGCCTTTACTTCTCTGATATTAGATATTACTTTCTTATAAACATTTCCCTGAGTAGCTATGGCTATTACAGGAACTCCCTCTGATATAAGAGCTATAGTTCCATGCTTAAGCTCGCCTGCTGCATAGGCTTCAGCATGAATATAAGAAATCTCCTTAAGTTTAAGAGCACCTTCCATAGAGAGATTGTAATCAAGACCTCTTCCTATGAAGAAAACATCTTTTGCATTTGCAAGTCTTATTGCAAAATTCTTTATTGTGTCTTCCTTGCCGAGGACAGCCTTTATATGCTCAGGTACATCCTTAAGGTCATTAATAAATTTCTTTATCTCATTCTTGTCATAACCATTCACCAAGGCGATCCTTGCACCAACGAGATACATAGCTGCAACCTGAACTGTATAAGCCTTTGTCGATGCGACCGCGATCTCGGGGCCTGCATGTGTATATAATACACAGCTTGTCTCACGTGCTATAGTAGATCCTTTAACATTTACGATTCCCAAAGTCCTGTCAGTCTTTGTCTTAGCAAGACGAAGGGCTTCAAGCGTATCTATCGTTTCACCCGACTGAGATATCACAATTACAAGCGTCTTATCTGTAATAGCCGGACGCTCGTATCTGAATTCTGATGCTATAGCCACAGTTACCGGAATACCGAGCTTATTTTGAATAAGTGAGCGTCCTACGTTTCCGGCATACATGGCAGTTCCGCAGGCAATTACCGTTATATCTGTAATTCCCTCGAATATAGAATCATCTATTCCATCATCACTGAAATCAGGAAGTGAATCCTTTATCCTGTAATTTACTGTCTTCATGAATGCTGAAGGCTGTTCATGAATCTCCTTTATCATGAAATGAGGATAACCATTTTTCTCAGCTGTTGAAACGTCCCAGTCTACTGTAAGATATTCGGGTTCTACCTTTTTCCCTTTAAGATCATGAATCTCTATACCAGAAGCTGTAAGCTTTGCTATAGTGTATTCGGGCAAAACGAAATATCTATTTGTATACTGAATAAATGCAGTAAGATCAGATGCTACGAAAGAACCATATTCTTCTGTATATGAAGCAACCAGAGGACTTACATTTCTAACGCAATATATCTCTCCGGGATGATTTCTGAACATGATACAAAATGCAAATGAGCCCTCGATCTCCTTAAGTGCCTTTTTAATGGCTTCCTCAGGATCTCCATTATAATTTGCATCAATTACTGCAGCCGCAACTTCTGTATCTGTCTCGGAACGAAGGCGTCCCATCAGCTTATACTTATCTATAAGACTGTGATAATTTTCTATGATTCCGTTATGAATAAGTGTTACATTTCCGAATTTGTGGGGATGAGCATTTGCATTTGTAACACCGCCATGCGTTGCCCATCTTGTATGACCTATTCCACAGGTACTATTATTTTCCTCATCAACAATAGCCTTTAAGTCTGATACCTTGCCGGCCGTCTTTCTTACTGAAATATGCCCGCCGTTCTCTTTGAAAAAAGCGATCCCGGCACTGTCATATCCTCTGTATTCGAGTCTTTCAAGTCCATCAACAAGAATATTTTGAGCCGCTCTGTTTCCGGTATAACCGATGATTCCGCACATGTTTTCTCCTCACAAAATTAATTGAATCCGACAAATTTCTGAGCTGTGTGATAGCACTTTAAATAAATCTTCCTTCCACCACGACCTGGCAGATTTGAAGTCAGCCCGAATATACCCAGTCTCATATGCCAATATGTTTTCGGTGCCTTTTCATGAGCATAATGCCATAGATCCTTGACTTTTCTCATATTCTCCGGCGTCCCCGACAGATAACCCAGAGATGACGTGACTGTGCTTATTATTTCAAGGAAGGAAAGCATATACTTTCTTAAATTTCTCTCCTTTATCTGCCAGACATCATAAGCATCTATAAGCATCTTGTTTACCTTGATCTGCTGATCAATACGCTTTATCATTATCTGTTCGCTCACTGACTGGCCCTCGCGGCCGATGTAATAACGATAAAATGAAGTATTCAGATAATATAAGGTCTTCACATAAGGAAGCGGAAGATAAGCGAAAAGGTTATCTTCGTAGAAAGTGTGTTCAGGAAGTACCAGCTTGCATTCGTCACGGAGAAGTGCCGTCCTGTAAGTCACGGCATGCATTATTATGGTAAAGCCTTTTACCACTCTCTTCATATCTTTCCAGCCAATTATCTGGTCTGAAGGGAACATAAAGGAAAAAAGCATCCTTCTTTCATGATCGGTGCTCAATTTTTCATAGACATAATTTGTAAGAAGCATATCTATGGGATTTCCTTCGTCAACCAGTCTCTTCAATGTTGCTATGACTTCCTTATATGACTCCTCGTCGACCCAGTCATCTGAATCGATTACCTTGAAATACATGCCTTCGGCGACTTTAAGACCTGAATTTATGGCTCCGCCATGACCCTTGTTTTCCTGATGAATAACCCGAATAAGTCCGGGATATTTTTTCTCATATTCATCTGCTATCTCGGCTGTCCGGTCACTTGAGCCATCATCAACAACAATTATCTCGACATCGTCTCCTCCCGGTATAAGAGAATCGATGCATTTACTCATATAGTCCTCGGAATTATAACATGGGACTACAAATGTAATCAGTTTCATAAAGTAATCTTTTCCTTTATAAATATTTTTTATTGTCGATTCATTATAATCTATTTATTAAAAAAAATAAACCGGAGCAGGCATAAAGCGTCCACTTATTTAGGCTGAAACGCTTTTGCAATGCTCCGGTTATATAATTAAAGCCTTATATAAGATCAGAAATCTGTAAGATCAGCCTTTCTTCTCTCTATAAACGCTCCCATACCTTCCTTCTTATCATGAGTTGCATTTACTACTCCAAAAAGGTTAGCTTCCATCTCAACAGCATTCTTTATATCCATGTCATAGCCGTTATTGATGGCTGCCTTTGCAACAGAAACAGCATAGCTGCCCTTGGAAATGATAGTTTTTGCCATTTCCTTGCATGTGCTCATAAGATCATCCTTAGCAACTACCTTGTTTACAAGGCCGATGCGATATGCTTCTTCTGCGTTTATGTTCTCGCAGGTAAAAATGATTTCCTTAGCGCGTCCCATTCCTACAAGTCTTGCAAGCTTCTGTGTGCCGCCGAAACCTGGAATAATTCCAAGTCCGCACTCAGGCTGGCCGAATACTGCATTATCACTTGCAATCCTGATATCGCATGACATTGCGATCTCATTTCCGCCGCCAAGAGCGAATCCATTGACTGCAGCAATTGTAACCTGTCTCATATTTGTAAGTTTGAAGAATGGTACTGAAGCTTTCATGCCGAACTCTCTGGCTTCCTTTGCTGAGAAGTCATACATTTCCTTAATATCAGCTCCTGCAACAAATGACTTGAAAGCGTTGCCCTTCTTGTCAGGACCGCCTGTAAGAATTACGACCTTTACATCATCTCTAGGCTCGATCTCATCAAGTGCTGTATTAAGCTCCTCGATCGTCTCGCTGTTTAAAGCATTAAGTTCGTTCGGCCTTGAGATAGTAAGTACGGCGATCTCATCCTCAATTTCAAGTTTAAGATTCTTGAATTCAGACATTTTTACCCTCCTGTTATACAAACCTTACCATATGCATCTTTTTCAGATACGATCAAGTGTCAAAAAAAGATATGTCCTGTATGACTAAAATATAGCCTTTCGTCAATTTTTTGTCAATCTTTTCCAAGTATTTTTTCTACAGTTGCCATACGAACGGAAAGGCAGAAAATATTCATGGCCTCCTGAAGTTCTTCTTCAGATGGAAATGAGGGTGCGATCCTTATAACAGAGTCATCCGGGTCTAAATGATATGGGAAAGGTGCTCCGGCTCCTGTAAGTGTTACTCCAGCTTCTTTTGCAATGGATACTACCTTCTTTGCGAGTCCGGGCAGTGTTCTAAACGTAACAAAATATCCTCCCATGGGATTTGTCCAGCTACCGCAGTTTCTTCCAAGAAGTTCTCTCTCGAAGGTATTTTTCACTATATCGAACTTAGGACGGAGGATTTTGGCATGGCGCTTCATCTGCTCACGGATTCCGCCTGTGCTCTCAAAAAACTTAATATGCCTAAGCTGGTTTATCTTGTCATAACCTATAGTCTGAGCACTCATGCTCGAAAGGATATCCTTTATATTGGCAGGAGATGCAGCGATTCCTGCTATTCCGGCCCCGGGAAATGTGATCTTTGAAGTCGACATGAATTCAAAAACCATATCTGGATTTCCGGCCATGCTGCAGGCTGAAATGATATCCGGTATCTCTGCCTGTCTCTCAATATCATCATATAGATAGTGAACGCAATATGCGTTATCCCAGAATATCCTGAAATCAGCTGCTGCCGGCTTAAGTCCCGCAAAACGCATTACGACTTTTTCCGAATAGACCTTTCCTTCAGGATTCGAATATTTGGGCACACACCAGATTCCCTTGACAGCGGGATCCTTTACAAGTTCCTCGACCATATCCATATCCGGGCCATCATCCAGCATAGGAACATTTATCATCTTTATACCAAAGTGCTCTGTTATTGAAAAATGCCTGTCGTAGCCGGGAACCGGGCAAATCCATTTTACTTCATCAAGCTTTGCCCAGGGTGTGGAGCCCATAATTCCTGAAGCCATTGCCCTTGCGACCTGGTCATACATTATATTTAAGGATGAATTTCCACAGACTATAACATTTTCCTCACTGCAGCCCGCCATTTTGGCAAGAATGCGCTTCATCCCGCGAAGTCCGTCAAGACATCCGTAATTTCTTACATCTAAGCCGCTTTCCTTATCTATAATGTCATCTGTATTAAGATTTGAAAGAAGACCATTTGAAAGTTCAAGCTGAGCAGGAGAAGGTTTTCCTCTGGCCATATTAAGAGAAAGATCCCTCTTCTGATAATCCTTATAAGCTTCTCTGAGACTCTCGTCCTCCTTAAGAAGCTCTTCTTTTGTCATTCTGTCATATGAAACCATACTGCTCTCCTTTTTTCTCAAACTTGGGTAAAAGCATTTTGAAATTCTATCTCATTTTTCCTTCATTTTTTCAGTCGGATCCTATGCTTTTTAATGAAAGATGAATATTTAGGATTGGAATTATTCAAAATTCCCTTTCAATATAGTATCAAGAAGAATAAAATTCAAGTATAAATTCTACAGATTCAGACCACATTAAGGAAAGCCTGAACGACCTTGGGGTCGAACTGGCTGCCACTGCATCGCTTAAGTTCAGCTTTAGCCTCTTCTTCAGTCATTTTCTTTTTATATACTCTTTCGCCCGTCATGCCATAATAGGCATCTGCGACTCCTACTATCCTGGCCTCGACAGGAATGGCTTCTCCCTTAAGTCCGTCAGGATAGCCCTTTCCATCATAACGTTCATGGTGCCATCTTGCCGCAATTCCTATATTATTGATTTGAGTAATATTTGAGATGATTCTGAAACCTATGAGTGTATGCTTCTGCATCGCCTTTCTCTCATCATCAGTATAAACTCCATGCTTTTCAAGGATCTCATCCGGAATACCTATCATTCCAACATCATGTACTATGGCCATGTAATAAATATCTGTTGCGAAATCTTCTGAATATCCCATTTCGAGGGCTGTTTTCTTTGAAGCATCTGCTGAAAGCCTGGCTTTGTCTCCGTCGGTATGATTGCTATAGTCAATAGTTTCCGAGATGACATTCATAATCTGCTCTGAAAAAATTTTTTCCTCATGACTCTTTATCTCAGCTTCTTTTACAACCTCGTCAGCTCTTTCCTCAAGATGATCATTAAGTTCCTCAAGATCATGCTTTTTTTGAATCATCTCAGCATAGGCAGGTGTCTCAAGTGTAAGCGCACCGAAGCTCAAGGCATATATGGTAGTTGCATTACTCAAAAGAATGTCCGGTCTGAAAAAGAACTGTATTATTGCGCCACTCGGAGCCATCAGAAGTCCAGCCAGAAGACATATGAAATTTTTCCTGCTTACGCCTTTTCTCCCTATAATAATGCTCACAAAAGTGAGCAGAAAATATATGACCGGCATGAAATAGCACATTGAGTAGAGATGGCCATGTTCATAATATCCATGCTTAAAGGTAAAGAATGTTCCAGTCTTCACATTAATGACAAGAGCTATAAGAGAAACCAGGGTCAGAACAATTATGATCACATTCAATACATTCATATATGTCTCACTCAAATTCATGAATGTCATATAGAATTTTGTCACAGAGAAGGTCAGGAGCACAAGTGAGAAAAAATACATTCCGCTCATGATGGAATTCAGGACAGGATCAATAACATCGGCATATGTAATGCAGACCGATGTAAAAAGATCCAGAGCCAAAGCAGCCAGACAGGCCTTTATCAGCTTCTTCATCCTTTCATTTGATGGTGCATTATTTTGATACTTTACTTGGAGAAATATATAGAAAAGGATTGCATATATAAAAGATGCTGCCTCATAATTTGTATTATAAATATTCATTCTCATCTGAATTCACCTTTTGGGATTCCTTCATCGAATAATCCTTATCTTCGTCTATGAGTTCCAGCATAACTCTTCCGGCTTCCTCATCAAACTGTTTTCCTATGCCGTTCTCAATCTCTCGCCTTACAACTTCCTGAGGAAGAGCCTCTCTGTAACTCCTGTTGCTCGTCATTGCATCATAAGCATCAGCCGTTCCGATAATCCTTACAAGCTTAGGTATATATTCTTCGGTAAGACCATCCGGATAACCCTTTCCATCCATTCTCTCATGATGCCATCTTGCTCCTTCGGCAAGTTCCGGCTCCATAGTTACCTTGGAAAGTATTCCGGCACCAACTGTAGTATGAGTTTTTACCTTTGCGAATTCATTATCGGTAAGCTTTCCTTTTTTATTGATTATACTGTTTGGAACTCCAACCTTGCCAATATCATGGAGTATTCCCATTGAATAAACTTTATTCTGAACATCTTCATCGTAACCCAGACGTTTTGCAATAAGCCTGGAGTAGGCTGCGACACGCTTAGAATGTCCGCTCGTATATCTGTCTTTGGCATCAATTATTGCGCCAAGCACCTCCAGCAAGCTATTGTCCAGGCCTCTTATCCTGTCATTATGCATCTTTATTTCGCGGGTCTTGTCATATATCTCACCACGAAGCTGCATCTCAAGAACGCGGGTAGAATGGATGACCCTTCTTATCTCCTGCTCGTCAGCAGTTTCAAACGTAGTCATTATAAGAAGTTCAATTATTGAGGCCAGAAAATGTGTAAGAATATATCTTTGAAATATTACTTCCGGCAGAATACTATTCACTATTATTGACAGATGGAAAAGTACAAAGAGAACTGTATGTTTTATAGAATAATCTTCATGGAAAAGGATAAGTGCAATAATTACATCTCCAAAGAAATAGAGCATCATAAGAGGAATAAAAAAATAAAACCTGCCCAAAGTTACAGTATTGTCAACATTTACCCTATATAAGAACTTTCCGGGAATATTCATGAAAAGCACTGCGCACATAATTAGATATGTTACAAAGTCTGCCTTGTATCTGAATTTAAGTATCTTAGCATTTTTCGGAGAGTTGTCCTTAAGACCAAAAGTATAGACATAGACATCAAATACAAAAAGCATATAAAGCTCTATCACGAGAAAAAGAATCAGAAAAAAAGCCGTCGCTTTATAATTGAATTCATTCAATGACGTATAGAACATAAGCTCCGCAAGAGAAGACACAAACGTGGTTCCTATAAGCTGACGGAACCTTCTGTTTATATTGAGTTCAAAAGAATATTTGGCATTTACGTAGACAAAAAGAAAAGTTAGTATCACTAATGCACTTTTTTCAAAATCAAATACATAATCCGTCAAAATAATTCTCCCTCAACATAAATGATAAAAGCCCTAAAACCTTTTCGCTATGATTAGAATTTTAATACATAAATTCCATAAAAAAAATTAATAAATTATAAAAGAAGGGCTGCAATATGCAGTCCTTCTTTTGATAAACCAGATTATTTATTATCAAATCTTGAAGTGATTAATGTATTCATTAATTGAAGTTGCGGAATTTGAAACCGTATTTGCGCTCGAATCAATTCCCTTGCTCTTATCTGCAACCTGGTTCGCACTTTGAGCGAGTGTATCAACTGAAGCTGTAACCTCCTCTGTGCTTGCGCTCTGCTCTTCCGAAATAGCGGCAACATTTGAAGCAATCTCGTCAACCTTGCCAACACGTTTTATCATATCATCCACGATCTCGCCAGTATTATCGAGATCATCAAAGATCTCCTTAAATGTAGAGCTGGCAGAATTTACAGCATCTGTGGAATCAGAGATCTTCGTCATACTCTCTATAGCCTTGGATGAAAGATCATTGATCTGCTTCGTAATATTCTGAAGAATATCAGCTATCTGTGTAGTTGACTCAGCACTGTCATTTGCGAGCTTTCCTATCTCAGATGCGACAACAGCGAATCCCTTCCCTGCTTCTCCTGCACGAGCTGCCTCAATAGAAGCATTAAGTGAAAGGAGATTTGTCTGATCAGCAATAGAATTAATGATCTCGATTATTGAATTGATCTGTTCGGTCGACTTACCAACTTCACTAACAACCATATTCATCTCATTCATTGCATCTGAAACAGAATTAATTCCGCCTTCAACTGTCTTAAGAGCTTCCTGACCATTCTTAGCCTTTGATACGAGAGCTGTGACCGTCTCATTTGTCTTATTGCCCTGTTCACTTAAATCACTTACTTCCTGGGCCAGACTTGTAGCATTTTGAGCCAGCTCTGATACTGCCTGAGCCATACCTTCCATAGTATCTTTGATCTGATCCATAGAGTTGGACTGCTCTGCTGCCTCGTTTGAAAGGGAGTCTGATGCATTCTTGCTGTTCTCGGCTTCATTTGAAAGACGGGTAGTAACTTCATTGATTTCGCCGAGAGTTCCATGCATTCTGTCAACGAACTTGCTCATAGCATCATTCATAAGACCGATCTCGTCATTTCCGCTTTTTCTTACCTTTACTGTGAAATCACCATCAGCTATTTTCAAAATCACCTGAGTAAGCTCTTCAACGGGCTTTATAATAACTTTCTTCAAAAGGAAGAGAAGAAGAACCGCAACAACTATAACTGCAATCACTAATATAATAATTGCCTGGAACTGCAGATACCTTAAACCGGATAATACAGTGGATTTCTCTACTGAAGTTATAAGAGTCCAGTCTGTTCCTGAAACAGCGACCGGAATTACATTATAGACTGTTCCGTTATAAGATTTTCTCTGGAACATCTTTCCATAATTGGAACTGTCGCCTGCAATCTCTGCCATTGCCTTTAAATATGAATCTGTCTTTGATGCTTCAGAGAGTGTCTTACCATTATATTTCTTATTGAAGTAAGAAAGAACATTGTTTTTAGAAAGAAGAAGAGCTCCGCCTGTATCCATCGGCTTCATTTTAGCGACCTTCTTGATAAGTCCGTTAAGATCGACATCGGCTGATGCAACGCCCACTCTTCCATCAGAAAGAGTAACTTTTCTTGTCACACTGACTACAACTCCGCCGGTATTTTTATCTATATAAGGAGTTCCCGCTGTAAATTCGTCATGCTCAAGTCCCTCCTTATACCATGACTGTTCCTTGACTACATAATCATCATCAGGATGCCATCCCGAAGGATCAATCCATGTATTGTCCTCAAGTCCTATATAAAGTCCGTTAGGAACCATAGAACTCACTTTAAGCGTAGGTTTCAAGGAAATTGCGATCATGTCTGGATCACTAATGCCTGCACTCAAGAAACTGTCAACATAGGCATCCATCTCACTGTTTATTGTCTGGATAGACTTACTTATGCTGTCGGCATCTTTATATGATTCTTCCCTCAAAGCTCTCTCTGAAAGATCCGTTATAATAGAACCTGACTTCATAGAAAGTAGAAGAATTACAAGACCTATTGCAATTGCAACCATAGGAATTATGGATAATAACAGTTTTTTAGAAATGCTGCCGCTCTTTTGAGTTTTTAGTTTACCGCCACTCATAGGTAACCTCCTTTTTGTTTTATTATACTCAGTTTATTAACGGATGAGTAAAAATTCAACCCAAATCGAATAAATTAATTCAGATTTCCTCATCATTCTCGATTTTCTTTATTCCATCTATAAGCCAGGCGCATCCCTCTATGGTTTCAGCCGCATATTTTGACATTTTAGCAAGTTCCCGGGCTCCCAGATCATAGTCTGTTATCCTTCCGTCAATTGTAGGTACATTGGCTCTTGTCTTTAGAATACTTTCAAGCAATATATCAATATATTTAATATCATGGAGATCTTTAATCTCCTTGTCAATCTTAACTAGTTTTTTCTCAATATCCTGCTCCGTGCTCGTCTTATATTTAAACATTTTGGACACCGATGAAGCATATCTCTCGACACGCTTCATGATATCACTGATCTGTTCTGCTTCATTCTTTAATTCATCTATATATTTATGAGTCTCTTCTGAGCCCTTCTTATCAAGCGCCTTATGCATTCCATTAAAAATGCCATCTATATCATATTCCTCTGTACAAATATCCGTAAGCACATCTTCAAGCTTCATGACAGAAGATCCGTGGATAAGTGCTCCTCCTTCAGTGGCATCGATAAGCCTTATATCATTGTCCTGGTTTACTATCCAGTCTTCATAATAATTTATGAAGCGGATCCAGTCATCTCTCGAAGGGACCTTTCCTCCATTTATGCCGTCAACCATCTTCATGTTTGAAAGCTCTTCCATAGCTCCGTCCGAATGTGTAATTTTCCCTTCCGCAGCCATATCCTGACCCACGAGAATTATGGTCTTGAAGCCATGGTCTGCCATTATTGCCGCAGACCATGTTGCGACAGAAGTTCCTCCTGGTATGGAGCATCCAAAATGCTTTCCTTTAAAGGCCTCTGCTCCGGCAAAGACCGCTCCCTCGGTCGCATAGAAGATCCTTCCCTGAAACTTACTTTGTATCTTTCTGTTTGCGCTCGTATCAAAAAGCAGATATGAGCCCTCAGCATCTTCAGGTTTAAGCATGCTTAAGGGTTTTCTCGGATCCACAGAGCTTATCATATCAGGCGTGACGCCGAGTTTATGAATGGTCCCTGCAGCTCTGTCAACACAGATTATAAAAGCCTTATTATGAAATTTCTTAAGAAGAGCTCCATTTTTTAGAAGTGAAGGTCCGGCAGCAACTATGATCACCGGCATTTCTCTTGGTATCTTCTCTATGAGTTCGCTGAAACAATAATTAGAATCGGCATGGCTAAGGGCATATATGGAATTAAGTACTGCATCCCTGCCCATATGATAAGTAAAGCCATTCATAACCTGATAGTCAGACTTCAAATGGCGGCAGCAATCTAAGAATTCCTCACTCTCTTTGTAATAGCGCATAGTTATAGCAAGGAAAAACGGATCTCCGACCATATTCATTATCATACCGACCGCTTCCCTCATTGTATATTTTTTATCGAGCGGAGTATGAATAAAAAGTCTTTCATCTGTGATGATGTCACTGATGTCAAAGCTCTGCATTATAAACGAAAGAAATTGAGTATTTTCTTCCTCTATTAAGAAAAGATCATCTTTTAAAGCCTTCTTTAATAATGCCCTGATATAATAGACATTACCGAATCCATATATTTCCATGGAAAGGTAACGCCCCTTCTGAAAATATTGATCTGCCCAGACATCAGCTTCATATTCAGGATCATAGCTGCTGGACATTCTTAATACTCTGCTGCCCATTTTTATACAGATAATAGGCTTGCCATTTTTAGCATGATCAATAAAGAAATTCTCATTTTCACTTTTTTCTATATGGTAACCATATCTTTCGAAAAAAAGCTGTTCATTTTTATTAAAAATGCCATCTTCCATCTTTTTACTCTCCTATATCTGTAATGAATGGAGCTATTTCAAAATGAAGTATATCTGCAATAAGAACATAGTCTTTATCTTCAATTGCATCCATGAGCATATTATTCTTCATTACCCATTCACCGGTCTTCTCATCAGACAGTATATTATTTTCTGTCATATATTGCGTAAATAGTGCGATCTCTTTCAAGAGCACGTCAAGCATTTTTATGGCGCCGTCATTAGTCTGGTAAATTGCTTTTGCTGTCTTATCGATTCCAATCGCCATCTCTCTTTTCATCTTATATAGATTATTATTCATCTTTTTCTTCCCATCTGAAGATCCTGTTTTCTCCCAGCTTTTCTATAAGCCGATCCGTTAGAAATTTCTCCATCTCATCCTTTATGCTGTCAGCATATTGATAGTAACCATCCTTAATGACATAAGGATATTGAGCTATGAGACTGTGAGGCATGTTCCGTCTCATAGGTTTTAGATAAGCGCCGGATATCCTGAAAGTCCCGACGCTTGCATCCTTTAAAGAAGCAGGATCAATCTCTCTAAAAAAAGTACAAAGAAGATCCTCATATTGATCTTTCCAGTCAGAAGTTCTTATCATAGGGTCAAAACAGGCTCTGACCGAGGCTCCACTTTCTAAGGCATGCTTCATGAAATAAAGCCTTTCATTAAGGGAAGCGCTTCCCTTCTCGAATCGCTCAATGAAGCTTTCCGGAGAAAGGGTAAATGCAAAGATCGTTCTTTCGTTCAATGGCATTCCGTCAATTATATCGGCATTTCCTGCCTTTGTCCTAACCTCAATTGTCATTCCGGGATGAGATACAGTGAACTCGCACCATTTTTTCACAAAACCCGTTATGCCTTCAACTGCAAGAAGATCCGTGTCATAAGATATGCATAGATACAAGGGATGATCTTCCAGCATCTTTTCGGCTTCCCGGAAATAATCTTCAATATTAAGGAACATCACCATATTGCCAGAAGGATACATTCCCTTAAGATAACAATATTCGCAATCATAAAGACAGTTCATTATTTGCGAAGTATAGAAAAACCACTCATTATCAAAGTCCTGACAGACCGGGGCCCCCTTGTAGATAAGCTGACCCTTTTTCCTTGCAAGGATAAGATTTTGTGATCTGTGCTGGTGCTCAAAATCCTGATGGATCCTGTTAAAAACGTCCTTGTAGTGGTCTATCGTGATCACTTTAGCATCCTTAAAATGTCTGGCTATTGCCTTTATTTCCAGACCCTTTTCTACATAAATATGGGCAAATTTTTTCTCAAATATATCATCCATCAGCACAGAGTCCTGTAATACTTTTCCATGATCTCTTTTCCACTTCTTCTGTCCTTGGCCGGGAGAATGCCTTCATTGATAAGCCTGTCAGTTGTCTTATTGATATTAATTCCTGATAAAAGGCAATAACGGACTATCTTTTTCATATCACGCTCCATAGAAAGAGACATCTTAAGAAGAATCTTAAGTCTCTCTTCTATTTCATCTTCTTTTAAATCGGAATATTCTTTCTTCTCTTCTTTTTCAAGTTCCATTAGCGTATCTATGTAGGGAAAAAGCCTTCTGGCATTCAAATCTGCCTTCTTTATGAAATCTTCCCTGGACGAAAGTTTTCCATTCACCTGGTCAGTCACGCACTTAAAGATATGGATCTTATCCTGCATTGAAAAAAAAGTTGCGGCCTCATAAAAAAAGGCCGCTTCCATATCATAAAGTTCTCCGTCTCCGGAAAAATTTTCTTCTTCTGTAATGATCCTACTCCCGCTTATTATTGAAGCCTCTGCTATATCTGATCTTATCAAAAGATCCGGATAAAATACCCTCCCCGAATCCATGTCATAAAGCTTATTTATATGATAAAGATCAGGCTTAATATCAGCTTTGCTCCCGCAAGTCCCATACAGAAGAAGCTGATCCTCTCTCCCGTTTCCCAAAATTGCTCCAACTGCGGCAGCTATATTTATCGGACCGGTCCCGCATATCACAAGATCCGGTCCCGATCCCGAATATAATGCAAATCTTCCCTTGCAGTTGATCCTTTTAAGATCGTAATGTCTTATAAATTCACTGCATTCCTCTTTAAGAGCAGAAAAAATTATCATATATTCTCAGACCTGTCAGCAGTATATGCCTTGCCTGCAAGCTCGGCATCGATATTACTTGTGGTTACAGATGCCCTTACTCCTTCTAAAGAAGTAGAGCCATCAACGCAGGCATCTTGCTTTTTCAGCTCTGCTTCCTTTTCTTTGCGATATTTGTATCTTGGAATCGTTCCCCCATCCTGTTTCTTTTTGTCGGAAAGGGCATCACCCAGGATCCCAAGCTCTGCTACAGATGCTGCTATATCTGTCGGCATATAGATCTTTGTTGCCTGGCCATCAGCCACATCCTTAAGTGCCTCCAGACCTTTGAGACGAAGCACTCCCTCGCTGACATCAGCTTTGTTAAGTTTCTCGATTCCTTCAGCCTGCGCTTCATAAACAAGCTTTATCGATTCTGCGCGTCCTCTTGCAAGAAAGATCTGAGCATTTGACTCAGCTTCCGCCGCAAGCTCCTTGGCTTCCTTATCACCCTTTGCACGAGCTACGACTGCTTCCTGATGAGCCTGAGCCTCAAGAACTGTCTGACGACGCTCACGCTCTGCCCGCATCTGCTTTGTCATTACTTCCTCTATCTCTTTCGGAGGCTGAATATTCTTTATCTCAACTCGAGTGACCTTAAGTCCCCACTCGTCAGTAGCAGCATCAAGAACAGCACGCATTTTTTCATTGATCTGATCTCTGGAAGTAAGAGTCTGGTCAAGTTCCATCTCACCAACTACATTTCTAAGTGTAGTAGCAGTAAGATTCTGCAGTCCTCTCATGGGATTCTCGACTCCGTATGTAAATTTCTCCGGATCAAATACCTTGGCATAAACTACAGAATCGATCTGCATTGTAACATTATCCTTGGTGATAACAGGCTGAGGAGGGAAGTCAAGGACCTGCTCCTTAAGACTTATCTTATTTACCACTCTGTCGATTATAGGAAGCAGAAAATGTACGCCCGCTCCCCATATGGCATGATATTTTCCAAGACGTTCAACTACATAGCAATATGCCTGCGGAACGATCTTGAGGCATAGGAGGAGAAGAATGATAATCACTATCAATAATATCAAAAATGCCATATTTTGCTCCTTTCAAATTCTCTTTACAGATTCGTTTTCTATGAGTTCAGCAGGAAAAAGTGTCTTCTGGGTCGTTATCTTTTCTTCGATCTCGTCGTTCAGGATCCTTACAGACTCAGCGGCAAGCTTCTCTCCCGGCTGCCTTATTGTTGTAAGAGAAGGAAACATGAAATTCGTCATATCTATTCCATCGAATCCCACTACTGATATGTCATCCGGTATCCTTTTTCCCGATTCCAATATAGCACGATATGCTCCGAAAGCGGTAGTATCACTTGCAGCAAAAAGAGCCGTAAAATCTTTCCCTCTCTCAAGTAGTTTCTTAGTTACTGCATAGCCATTCTCATATGAATAATCCGGCAGGTCGCTCTCCATATGCATTACAAGAGACTCATCATAGGGAATGCCATATTTTTCCAAAGCCTTCCTGTAACCCATGAGACGATGATAACCAATGCTGTTATCGTTCTGGAGTCCGGTTACCATAGCAATCCGCCTATGCCCCATCCTGCAGAGATATTCGACAGCTTTCATACTTTCTTTCACATCATCGATAGTAACTATGGAATATTCATTGTCGCCTTCATTAACAGCGACTGTACACAGAATATAGGGAATATCTATACCCCGAAGCTCCTTCTCGGGATTCTCCATTAAACCGCCTAGAAAGATAATTCCCTTTAACCTCTTTTCTCTTATCAATTCCTGAGCTACTCTCATTTCGTCGTCATATGTTCCGACTTCCCGGAGAACAAATGTATAATCATATTTTTGAAGTTCAGATTCAAAAACGCTGTACATGCTCTGAAAGAAGGGATTATTTCGTCCTTTTACCAGGACCAGAACATTGTTGGAATCCGATTTCTTGAGATTTACTGCACTGTTGTTGGGTACATAATGATATTTCTTTACTGCTTCCAGGATCATCTCTCTGGTCTTTTCATTTACTCCGGGAACATTGTTAATGGCCCGGCTGACCGTACTGGTCCCGACCCCGCAGATCCTTGCAATATCTTTAATTGTATATTGTGACATATTATTCCTTCTGATTAATGGAAACGTTGCCTAATGCTTATAAGGAAAATATCATTTATCCAAATTCATTTCAATATCTTTGCCATTTTTCGGCATTCTTAGCAAATACAAGCTTGTATTTTTGTGCATTTTTATTGGTTTCCTGCTGTTGTTCTGTAATATTCAAAAATATATTGCTGCATAATACCATTATATGGTCTGTATTTTTCAAATGGAAAGCCCTCTTTGTAGTTATCCTGGAGGGCTCTCTTTATCCATACATCCTCGGGAAACAGATTTGTTCTGTGAAAACCGAAAAGTCCTGTGCAGCTTGCGACCTTTATTCCCACTCCATAAAATTCCATCAGTCTCTGTATCAGGGCATGATCATCCATTTCCTTCATTTCATCCAGAAGACCGGGATCTTTTCCCAGTTCTTCAACAGTCTTAAGAATATATGGAAGTCTGTAGCCGAGAGAGCATGCTTCCAACTTGGAAATATCCGCATTTATAAGATCATTTAGATCCGGGAATGAATAGATCTCCTCGCCTTCAAAATTTCCGATTAGATGACCACAGGCACGGCAAAGCTTCTCAATGGACGTTTTGATAGCCGGTATGCTTTTTCTTTGAGAAATTATAAAGCTGATAAGAGTCTCTAAAGGGTCCTGTCTTAATATCCTGATGCCCTTCCCGGCCTGACCTGCATTATATAGAAAACAGTCATTTTTATCGATCATGTTCCTTATGGAAGTGTAATCCCTTCCGAGGTCAAAATATTGATACCAGATGCTTTGAAACTCTTCCTCTGTGCAAGACAGCTCCAGATCCTTTCCTTGTGACACTCTTACAACTTTTCCGAATGCCGGTATGAGAAAAGAATCGTTTCCAAGATCTCTCCATCTGAAGCACTGGCCGCTATGGGCTATTTTATGCAAGTCAATTTCATCATTTATAATATATTTCATATTCCAATCAAAGTTTGAATACTCCTGCTGCCTGAGCTATGGAGCTTATAAATACCGCAAGTATGAACCATGGGGCTATGTATTTCGTTATAAAAACGAACATCTTCTTTCCCTTGAATTTTTCGCCGTTTTTTTCAACCTCGCTTATTATGGCTTCAGGCTTGATCACATAACCTACGAAAATGCATGTCACAATAGAAACTACCGGCATAAGTATGCTGTTGCTTACAAAATCCATAAGGTCTAGTGCCTGCATACCAAGAATCTTGAAATTTGCCAATGGTCCGTATCCTAAAGATGCAATTCCGCCGAGGACAAGTGAATAGGCAGCTGTTATTGCGGCCGCCTTGGCTCTCGATATAGCGAACTGATCCATAAAAATCGATGTTACTGCTTCCATCAATGAAATTGCCGATGTAGATGCAGCGAAAAATACCATAATGAAGAAACATAATCCTATAAATCTTCCGAATAGCATTTTTTCAAAAGCCTTTGGAAGTGTTACAAACATAAGTGAAGGTCCAGATGAGAGGACAGAAGGATCTCCTTTTGAAAATGCAAATACTGAAGGTATGATCATGAGTCCGGCAAGAAATGCAACTATAGTATCAAAGACCTCTATCTGCCTTACCGAGCTCTCAAGATTATCCTCATCCTTCATATAGGAACCATATGTAATCATGATACCCATTGCAAGCGACAGCGAATAGAAGAGCTGTCCAACTGCTGCCAGAAGAGTTTTTGCCGAAAAATTACCAAATTCCGGCACGAGATAATATTTAATTCCTGCTCCTGCTCCCGGAGTCATGATAACAAATATTGCTATTATGATCATAAGGACGACCAGTATCGACATAAGGGTCTTACTAATAGCCTCGATTCCTTTTACGACTCCGGCAAGTATGCATATAAGCACGAAGACCATACAAAGAAGGAACCAGAACAGGGGCTCCCAGGTCTCTGTTATAAATGATGTGAAAAAACCATCCTTTGCAGCAGCCTTATTCTGCCCTGTCAGATAAACGAAACAATATTTCAATACCCAGCCGTTTATAACAGAGTAATAAGGAAAGATAATTATAGGAACCAGAGCCGTGAGCACTCCTTCGAATGCAAACTTTTTATTCAATTTCTTATAAGCTCCGATTGCACTTACCCTTGTCTTTCTTCCTAATGCGATCTCGGAAACCATAAGGGTGAATCCGAATGTTACAGCCAGAATTATATAAACAAAAAGGAAGCCGCCGCCTCCGTACTGAGCTGCAAGATACGGAAATCTCCAAATGTTTCCAAGGCCGACAGCAGATCCTGCCGCTGCCATGACAAATCCTATTTTACTTGTAAATTTACTTCTTTCTTTCATAATCTTTTCCCTTTCTTTTTCCACTTTAGATCTTAAGTTTTCTCTTTTCTCGCCTCCTTATTCTTTAATCATTGAGAAAATCTTTGTGACAGCCTCTGAAATGTATTTGAGAATAGTTCTCATTAAGTCGAGGAAAAATTTCCCCAGCTGGTCACCTGTATCATAGACCCAGTCCGGCAGAAATATAGAATTTGACTCGAAAAAGTTCCTCAATGCTCCTTTATGCTTATATAGGTAGGAATTGTCAGCATCATAATTTCCTGCCGGGGAGCTATTACTTTCTTTAGAAGTTACAACCGTTTCTGCCTTTTCTACGGAGCTAAGTGGAGTCGATCCTGTCGGCGGATTCATCATATCTATAGAAGTATCACTTATTGGTATATCGTTAAATTTCACATTTTTCGTATGCATGGCTCCCGGAGTCGAAAAGTCATTATCGCTCTTCAGGAAAAATGCATAAGACAAAGTTTTTTGATCATCCCATGTCAGGTCGATATTATACCATTTCCCATCGACCAGTACAGCGTTCCATGCGTGATTATCTCCAGTGTCGGAGTTTCCTTCCGAAATAGTTCCCTGAACCACCTTATCTCCGCTTGCGGTTCCTGTTATGATCATGCAGTCAAGATCCGCTGCTCTCGCCAGTCTGTAGAAAGCAAGAGCATAGCCTTCGCAAACAGCCGTCTTATTAAACAGAAGGGAATATGCATCATAATTTGTATATGTATAATCATATGAGCCTTGAGCGCATATATAATCATGGATGTATTTTACTTTCTCGTAGTCACTTTTTCCCTGAAGTTGAGAAGCCACATAATTTGCTATATCGGTAATTTCTGCTTCCTGTGCGGCATTGGTCTGATAAGAAATATTATATACAAGCCTTCCGCTGCCGTCGCTTCTGTAATCACCGGAAACAGATATTCTTTTCATATTGTAGACAGCATAATCTCCGCCGTCTCCTCTCTGATCCGGCAAAGCCTCAACTTCATCCAAATAAGGAATGGTGCTGTCGCCGAGCGACCTCACATAATCAATATCATCCTTATTCATCTTGAAAGTGATAATTTCCTTCCGGTTTCTGATGGCATCCAAAAGATCCTCCGGCTTTATATTTCCTGCTGCATTTACATCAACAGCCGGAATTACGCAGGCCGCTATCATGACTGTCAAAAATATTCTGATCTTTCGCCTTATCTTCATAACAATCATCCTTGTCTTTATGAGATATACGAATTATTAAAGCACATCAAAGAGAAAAAAGACACATAAATTTGACTTAAAATCTTCTTATTTATAGAATACTTTCTATAGCATAAAGACAAGTCAATTTAAGAGGTTATATATGGCTACTTCAAATCTTATGACTGAAGGATCCGTTCCCAAAAAGATCCTTCTTTTTGCACTTCCTGTATTCATAGGAAATCTTTTTCAGCAGCTCTATAATACGGCCGATTCACTTATAGTCGGGAATTTCATAGGATCGTCAGCCCTCGCAGCAGTTTCGTCCGCCGGAAATCTTATTTTTCTTATAACCGGATTTTTCATAGGGCTTTCTCTCGGTGCAGGAGTGGTGATCTCCACATATATAGGAGCGAAAAATTATACTGCCGTCCATCTTTCCGTTCATACGGCCGTTGCACTTGGAATAGCCTCATCAATAATAATGACTTTCATAGGAACCGTTTTTGCGCCTCAGGCTCTCCTGCTTATGGGAACGCCGGATTCCGTCCTTCCCGAGGCTACCACCTATTTCAGAATCTATTTTGCCGGAGCAGCCGGAATGGTCCTCTACAACACTTTTGTATCAATACTCCAGGCCAACGGAGATAGCCGAAGCCCTCTCTATTATCTTGTCGCTTCATCAATAATAAACATAGTCCTTGACCTTCTTTTTATAGCTGTCATGGGATACGGAGTCGGGGCCGCAGCTCTTGCGACTACGATTTCCCAATTCGTTTCAGCAGGCTTGAGCTTAAGAAAGCTTCTTACCGAAAGATCCGAAATAAGACTGGTTCCAGGAGATATCCGCTTCAATAAGCATATGCTGAAGCAGATCTTAAACGTAGGCCTTCCTTCTGCCTTCCAGAATTCAATAATCGGATTTGCAAATGTTGTGGTTCAATCTTATGTAAACTATTTCGGTGAAATGGCAATTGCCGGGATTGGTGCCTATTCCAAGATCGAAGGCTTTGTCTTTCTTCCAATAACCAGTTTTGCCATGGCTCTGACAACTTTCATAGGCCAGAATAATGGAGCGAAAAAATACGATCGTGTTTCAAAAGGCACTCATTTCGGAATTGCCTGCTCACTTATCCTTGCTGAAAGCATAGGACTTGTTATGTTCATATACTCACCCTTCTTTATAAGTCTTTTTGACAAGACACCGGAAGTCATCTATTACGGAGTTCAAAGAGCCAGAATATGTTCGCCATTCTTCTTTCTTCTGGCCTTCTCTCATATAAGCGCAGCCTATTTCAGAGGCTACGGGAAGTCCACAGTGCCCATGCTGATAATGCTTGTGGCCTGGTGTATAATCCGGGTCTCCATCCTTGCAGTTACCGGAATTATTCATCGCACTGTCCTTATGACCCACTGGGTATATCCCATCACCTGGTCAATAAGTTCTCTGCTCTTCCTCATAATGCTTATACATTCCAAAAGAAAAAAAGAAGGAGAATAGAATTGATACCATTCTCCTCCTTAATCTTTAATATCTAAAGAATTATTTCCTATAAGGGTCGCTCGTTATCTTATTGATCTCAGCGATCCTTTTTTCGACATCTTCCTTTGACATCCAGTTGAACATATAAACATTCCGTATAGGACTTGTATTTATCATCGCCTTCATAATATCCATCTCTCTGTCAGGATCGTCCTTGCCGTAAACCGACTCTATAGCTTCATAGAAGTCATTTGCCAGGTCCTTGATCTCGGGATGTTCCTTTAATTCTCCTATTGTCGTATCCATTCCGACCGTGAAAGGAAGCTTGTCAGTACTCTCTATCTCTATATCCTGTTCGAGCCTTATATCTCTCGATGAAGACCCCAGCATCACCCTATACTTACCAGTCGTAACCGCCCAGTCCATGATGTCGGAATTGAAATAAGCGAAGCTCCTCTTATCAAGCAGAAATTCAACAGTCTTGGTCTCTTCTGGCTCTAATTCTATCTTGCAGAAATCCTTAAGTTCCTTTTCCGGTCTTAGAACCGCATCGTTATCATCGCTGATATAAAGCTCTACCACTTCCTTACCAGAGACAGATCCTATATTCTTTATATCTGCAGAGACTTTTATTTTATCATTGTCCTTTATGCGTTTCTTTTCGAGACGCATATTCATATATTTGAATTCTGTATATGACAGACCATGTCCGAAAGGAAAAAGAACTTCCATTTTCTTTTTGTCATAATATCTGTAGCCTACAAATATACCTTCGTTATATGGTATCTTTCCTTTTCTTCCGAAAGTAAGATAAGAAGGATTATCCTCCAGCCTAAGAGGAAATGTCTCTGCCAGCTTGCCTGACGGATTAACCTCACCAAGCAATATTCTGATCACAGCTTCTCCGCCGCCTTCCCCTGCCAGATAGCTCTCAACTATACCTTTTACAGATGCTTTCCATGGCATTTCAATGGGCGAACCATTTTGAAGTACAATCACAATATTCGGATTCTTTTCTGCAAGGCTTTTTATGACTTCATTTTGAGACTCGGGAAGTCTCATATGCTTCCTGTCATATCCTTCAGATTCAAAGCTTTCCGGAAGACCTGCAAATATAACTATTCTGTCAAAAGAAGATGCCATTTTAAGAGCTTCCTCAAAGCTCTTATTCTCAAGCTTATCATCATTAGAAGAAAAGCATTTTCTGTATTCAAAATTCAGCTTTTTCTCTTCGCAAACTTTAATAGGAATAGTTACCGAGTGGCTGTTTATATGAGAACTACCACCTCCCTGGTACCTTGGCTTCTCGAAAAATTCTCCACAAAAGAGGATCTTTTCCTGTTTTGAAAGGGGAAGAATATTATCATCATTCTTGAGAAGAATAATGGAATTCTCGGCGACTTTTTCAGAAATATCATGATCTCTATCAAGATCAATTTCGTGATTCTCATGAATCTTATAATATTCTTTAACCAGATTTAAAACCCTTCTTACGGATCTATCCACGTCTTCTATTGCAAGTTCACCGCGCTTTACAGCTTTTACTATCTCTCTGTCATTTACTCCATTTGATGAAGGCATTTCAAGATCAAGCCCTGCTTTTACCCCCAATACTCTGTCATCCGTTCCGCTCCAGTCGGACATTACAAGGCCGTCAAATCCCCATTTATCTCTCAAAATATCAGTTAAAAGTCTCTTATTATCCGATGAAAAAACTCCATTAATTCTGTTATAAGAGCTCATAACTGTTCTGGGATGAGCTTTCTTTACTATTTTTTCAAAAGGTAAAAGATAGATCTCTGCCAATGTTCTTTCGTCCACTTCGGCAGAATATGACATCCTGTCTGTTTCCTGATTGTTACAGGCAAAATGTTTTACTGAAGCTCCCGCAGTTTCCGACTGAATACCCTCTATAAGAGCCGCTCCCATTTCACCTGCCAGGCAGGGATCTTCGGAAAAATATTCGAAATTTCTTCCGCAAAGAGGAGAGCGTTTGATATTTACTCCAGGTCCAAGGACTACTGCTACATTAAAAGCAGAGGCTTCAGAACCTATTGCCTCTCCTTCTTCTTTAAGAAGATGGCGATCGAAAGAGCATGCAGAGAGGCAGGCAGGAGGGAAACATACTGCCTCTCTGCTATCATTTATTCCAAGATTATCCCCTTTTTCGTCCTGGGTTCTCATACCATGAGGGCCATCGCTTACTTTGATCGATGGAATACCCAGCCTTTCAATGGGTTTTGTGCGCCATAAATCAAATCCCGAAAGAAGAGAAGCCTTCTCTTCAAGAGTCATTTCCGATAGAACCTCGTCTATATTGAAATCAATATTCATAGATTACTCCTTTACTCCACCGGCTGTAACTCCGCCGACAATGTACTTTGAGAGGAAAAGATAGACTATGATGACAGGGAAAATAGAAAATGCGATCATGGCATAGACCTGACCCATATCAAATTTCATCCATTCTGCTGCTCTTAATTGAGCAATTAATATAGGAAGAGTCTTCTTTTTATCATTGTACAGTACGAGTGAAGGAATGAAGTAATTATTCCAGCTTGCTACAAATGAGAATATCATTTGTACAGCTATGGCCGGTTTCATAAGAGGAATGGTTATCATATTGAAGGTCTTGAATTCTCCTGCACCATCAATTCTTGCCGCTTCTATAAGTGACATAGGAAGATTGGACTGCATATATTGTTTCATGTAGAAGAATGTAACCGGTGAAGCAATTGCCGGGATAATAAGAGGAATAAAGCTGTCCTCAAGTCCCATGGCGCTTACTAAATTAATGAAACCGAGTGCCGATACCTGGGTCGGTATCATCATAATGGCAAGAATGAATGTAAAAATAGCCTTTCTTCCTCTGAACCTATACACCTGAATGGCATATGCTGTCATAGTCGAAAAATATACACAGATTATTGATGACGCAAATGCAATTACAGCCGAATTAAGAAGGCCTCTCATTATAGGAAGTGTCCCATGAAAGAGATTATCAAAATTGATTATAAGATATGTGCTTGGTATAAGTGTAAATCCAGCCGAAAGCTCACCATTGGATCTTGTAGCATTAATAAAAAGAACCAGGAACCAGAAGAGGCACATTACTGATATCAATATCAAAACAATATATATAATAGTTCTTTTTACCTTCAGTCCGGAATCATTCTTAACTTTATTATCCATCATTGTCACCCCTTTATTTAATATCCTCTCCGAACCTCATCACCTTAAATACTATAAGGCTCAGCACTCCGGTGATAATAAGCAATATTACGGAAAGCGCTCCTGCCATACCATAGTTCTTACTGAATAAATGCTTATTCAAGAACATAATAAGAGTCATTGAACTTCTTACCGGATTTCCGTTTCCGTTTGTGAGGATTTGCGGAACATCGAACATCTGCAGACCGCCAATCAATGATGTAATAAGTACATAAACCACTATTGGTCTTAAAAGAGGAAGTGTGATTTTGAAAAATACCTGCGAATGGGTTGCTCCGTCAACCTCTGCCACCTCAAAAAGATCTGCAGGTATGCCAAGCATTCCTGCCATCAGGAGTATAGTAGTATTTCCAAACCACATAAGGAAATTCATAAATGCGATAAGTCCTCTTGTCCCCCAGACTGTCTGGAAGAATGGGAAAGGCTTCTTAAGCAGCCCAATCTGCATAAGCATATTGTTTATAGGGCCGGTTCTCGAAAAAAGTGCAAAAAAGAGCATTGAAAATGCTGCTGCCATAATAAGATTGGGAAGATAGATTACGGTCTTAAAGAACCTTGTCCCCTTGAGATGAAGAGCCGGATTTGTGAACCAGGCCGCAAGAAGGAGAGCCAGAACCATCTGAGGTATAAATCCTATAATCCACATAATCATGGTATTTGCGAAATATTTTGGCAGATCTCCCTGTCTAAAGAGTTCTATATAATTTTTCAATCCGACGAAATTCGGACCTATATGAGCCAGCCCCGACATATAATTTTCGAAAAAACTGTTATAGATCGTATTAAAAATCGGTATCAGCTGAAATATCACAAATACAAGAAAAAAAGGAATAAGAAAAATATATCCCCAGAAATTGTATCTTCCGATCCTGCTTTTCTTTTTCTTTGCTGTATCATTCATAGTACATTCCCCCTGTAATCATTTTTTTACCGGATATTCCATTGAATGGCATATCCGGTAAATCCTCCGGACTATTTAAAGGTCCGGAGGATAATCCAAGGCCTTAATTAAATATCAGTCCCAGTTTTAATTATTTCTTAAGATCAGGATATTTCTCAAGTGCTGCCTTGTAGAATTCGTCTATTGCGCCGTCATAATCAACATCGCCGTTAAAGAAGTCTGTCATTGCATTCTGATAAGCTTCATTAAGTCCCTGATCATAAGGGCAGGTCTTTGACATATCAATCTTTTCAGCGCCTTCTTCAAGCTGCTTATAAGGATTCTGACCGCCAAGCACTGCATTATTTCCTTTGTCAGTTGTTGAAAGCTCATTAAGTACTGACTTTGAATTTACGCAATCGCTGTCCTTTGTAGCTATCTGCTTAAGAATATCCTTATCTGTTGTCATCTTGAGCATGATATCCTTAACAAGTGTAGGATTATCTGTTCCATTTGCTGCGCAGATCCAAGAACCGCCCCAATAATATGACTGAGGTCCTGTGCATAAGCCCCATCCGCCTGCATGAGCTATTGATCCGTCATCCTTTTTATCAGGTGCATTTCCCATTGAGAAATTAATTAACCATGCAGGTCCGAAATAGCAGAATACATCTCCAGGATTTGTCTGGAAGCCTTTCTTCCAATCATCTCCCCAAAGTTCTTCTGTAGTTGTTTCTCCTGCATCTACAAGTTTCTTGGAAGCGTCAGCCCATTTCTTAAAGCTGTCGTCTATCTTTATCTTTCCGCTGTCATCTACCCATTTTGCAGATACATTATTCGAATATACGCGGAAAGTATCCTGTGCTGTGGCAGTAATCTTATAGTTATGTTCTTTCAATGTATCTGCAAGAGCATTGTACTTATCCCAGTCTGAAACTGCTGCCTGAACCTGCTCGGGATCATCGGATCCGATTACTTCCTTCGCAATCTTTCTGTTATAAATAAGTCCTGCAGAACAAGCCTGCCATGATGTTCCTCTAATATCGCCGTTTGCATCTGTAACAATATCCTTTGTATACTGGAACTGATCAGAAAGATCTGAATCCTTGATTCCGAGATCCTTTAATTTCATTGCAACATTTGCCTTGGCGTCAGTGTACTTTAATGCATAGTCAGCTTCTATCAAGAACATATCTACCTTATCATCAGCAGACTTTTTCGCATTGTCAGGAAGTCTCTTATCAAGCATATTCTGATAATTGTTGCCCTGATTTTCCTTTACAATGAAATTAACCTTTACATCACCGATTTTTCCATGAGTATCATCGATCTTTTTATATCCGGGATAATAGCTGGAAAGACGATTGATAAATTCATCATTCCATACGCAGATATTAAGAACTTTGCCTTCTTTTCCGCCCTTTGTACTCCCTTTTCCTGATCCTGTTCCGCATGCAGCCAAGGGCAGCATCAATGAAGCTGTCAATGTTGCACATAGAAAACGTTTTGTTCCTGTTCTCATTTTTAGTCCCCCTTTGAAACAAAAAAACAACAAACCAAAACAATCTTTACCTGAAATACGCTTATGTTTTTTCACTGTTTCGTCATTCGCTTATATCCCTGACAGTCTGCCCCTTTTCGATATAACCCTGGATCTTAATGGTCTCCTCTTCGGCTGTGTGACCATTTTCAATCAGATCCAGAAGCTTTGACATGGATTTCTTTCCTATCTCATCCACGTCCTGATGATAGGTAGTAAGCATAGGTCTTAGCAGTGATGCAAGCTTAATGCCATCGTAACCGACGACACTAATGTCTTCCGGAACCGATATTCCTTCCTTCTCGAGTTCGGTTCTGCCCCCAAGATAGGAGATATCATCCGGATACATGATAGCTGTTGGTCTTACCGGCATGGAAAGCAGCTTTCTTGTAGCCCTTCCGCTTGACTTCGGGTCGTGATAACGTCCTCCTACAAGGAATTCATCGCGTACATTTATTCCGGCCTCACTCATAGCGCGGTAAAATCCATTAAGGCGCTTCTTCGTTACCGAAGTAAGTTCTCCATGAATAAAAGCAATATCCCGGTGTCCTTTGTCGATAAGATACTTTGTCAGTGTGTAGGCTCCGATAACATTATCTGAATTTACTGAACTGTGGCTGTCATAGGTATAATCTATAGTCACAAGCGGTATGTCTGAATGCACAAGGTCTATAAGATCCCTGGCACCAAAATCAGCCGATACAACCAGTACACCATCTATATTTCTGTAACGACAATGTTCAAGATAGGAGTCACCTAGGTTTCTGTTGAGGAAGGTTATGTCGTATCCCCTCGATTCAGCGCATTTCTTGGCGCTGTTCAATATCGAAGAAAAATACTCATGAGTCAGACCTCCTTCACCTCCGACAAGATCTGTTTTGTCCTGGTAGATTACTCCAATGCTCTTGGTATTACTGGTCTTAAGCGAACGAGCCGCTGCGTTAGGGATATAATGAAGATCATGTGCGCATTTAAGGATTTTTTCTCTGGTCTCTTCACTTATATCTCCGTATCCGTTCAGCGCTTTGCTGACTGTTGCGGTAGATACTCCACATTCCTTTGATATATCCCTTATAGTTACCATTCCTACCACATCTTTCTTAAGCCCTACACTTGCTGCTAGACAGTTGAAAGAAACAGCGAAAATCGCTTAAACGTTTTCGCACCTTTATAATAATTTCTCCAGTCATTTCTGTCAACGATGGCTTTCAACAATTTTTTCACATATTTTTTGTGCATATTCACGTTTTTTATCTCCTGTATTGCTTTTTTTATTTACTTTTTTCTATTCGAGATTATAATTTAGTTGCGACTTCGAAAACGTATTCGCAAGTTTCTTTTTATAAATTGATATGAAAAGGGGAATCATATGAGATATGGTCACTTTGACGATGCAAGAAAGGAATATGTAATTACTTCGCCGAGAACGCCTCTGCCATGGATCAATTATCTGGGGAACAAAGATTTTTTCAGCCTGATAAGTAATACTGCCGGAGGTTATTCTTTCTATAAAGATGCCAAGCTCAGAAGGATCACAAGGTACAGATACAACGGCTGTCCTCTGGATCAGGGCGGAAGATACTATTATATAAACGATAAGGGCACTGTCTGGAATCCCGGCTGGCAGCCTGTTCAATCAGAGCTCGATAATTACAGCTGCAGACATGGTCTTGGCTATTCAATTATTAAAGGAGAAAAAAACGGACTGTCTTGTGAGCTTACAGCTTTCGTTCCTCTCAATTCGACATGCGAGATAAACAGACTGATTTTTCGTAATGAGTCAGAAATCGAAAAGAATTTTGATCTCTACAGCCTGGTAGAATGGTGTCTTTGGGATGCTCAGGATGATGCTTCAAATTTCCAGAGGAATTTTTCCACCGGTGAAGTCGAGATCGAGGGCAGCACAATTTATCACAAGACAGAATATCGTGAAAGAAGAAATCACTTTGCCTTCTATAATGTAAATGCAAAAATATGCGGTTTTGATACACAAAGATCCGATTTTATGGGACTCTACAATGGTTTTTCACACCCTGATGCAGTCTTCGAGAATAAAAGCCGGAATTCTATCGCTCATGGCTGGCAGCCTGTCGGAAGCCATCATTTGAAGCTTTCTTTAAAACCCAATGAAACAAAGTCACTTATCTTCATGATAGGTTACTGCGAGAATTCCTCTGATAATAAATTCGTAGGGCCAAATATTATAAATAAGGCTCCGGCCAGGGAACTGATAGAAAAATATTCTAATGATGAAAAGGTTGATAAGGCTCTTCTGGAACTTAAGAACTATTGGAACAGGCTCCTCATGAGATTCCAGGTCGACAGCTCTGATGAAAAATTCAACCGTGTCTTCAATATCTGGAACCAATACCAATGCATGGTCACCTTCAATATGTCAAGATCAGCATCCTATTTCGAGAGCGGGCTCGGCAGAGGCATGGGATTCCGTGATTCCTGTCAGGATCTCTTAGGCTTTGTACATATGATCCCCGAACGTGCACGCGAAAGGATAATAGATATAGCATCGATCCAGTTCGAAGACGGCTCGACCTACCACCAGTATCAGCCCCTTACCAAAAAAGGAAATGCTCAAATAGGAGGCGGCTTCAATGACGATCCCCTTTGGCTCATCGCATGTGTATGTGCCTACATAAAGGAAACAGGGGATTTTTCAATTCTTGATGAGGATGTTCCCTTTAACTCTGACAAGAACAATTCCGCTACCCTGCTTGACCATCTTTTCAGGAGTTTTAATTTCACGACAACTCATCTCGGTCCTCATGGTCTTCCTCTCATAGGAAGAGCAGACTGGAATGACTGCCTGAATCTGAATTGTTTCTCATCTTTTCCCGGCGAGAGCTTCCAGACTTTCGGTCCTTCGGAAGGACCTGTTGCAGAATCAATTTTTATTGCCGGAATGTATGTCCTTTATGGAAAAGAATTCGCCCATCTTCTTTCTGCAATTTCCAGGGACAAAGACTCAAAAGACATAAGAGCACATGTAAGCAGAATGAATGATACTATAGAAAAATATGGATGGGACGGAGAATATTTTCTCCGTGCCTATGATGCAAATGGCGATCCCGTTGGTTCAAAAGTCTGCGAAGAAGGTCAAATCTATATCGAGCCTCAGGGAATGTGTGTAATGGGTGGCGTCGGTCTTTTAAATGGTCATGCAGAAAAAGCTCTTAAAAGTGTTGAAGACAGGCTCGACAGCAAATATGGTATCTCTATCCTTGAGCCTGCTTACACGAGATACCATCTGGAACTTGGTGAAATCTCCTCGTATCCACCCGGATACAAGGAAAATGCAGGAATATTCTGCCACAACAATCCTTGGATAGGATGTGCAGAGACTCTCTTAGGACATGGCAATCGTGCTTTCGAGGTCTTTAAGAAGACCTGCCCTGTCTATCTTGAGGACATAAGCGATATCCATAAGACTGAACCATATGCTTATTGCCAAATGGTGGCCGGCAAGGATTCATCTTCCTTTGGTGAAGGAAAAAACAGCTGGCTAACCGGGACAGCTGCATGGACATTTACTTGTATAAGTCAATACATTCTGGGCATCAAACCTGAGTATGATGGCCTCAGGATAGCTCCATGCATTCCTTCTGACGTGGAACATATCCATGTTGACAGGCTTTTTCGGAATATTAATTTCCATATTGATATTGATAATCATTCTCATAATGAATGCGGAATATCAAAAGTGCTTCTTAATGGTAATGAATATAAAGATAATCTTATTAGACTAAATGATATTAATGGTGGCATGAATGATATAGATGTTACTGTTATTATCGGCTAATTCTAGATACTATCGATCCTCCTCTTCTTTATTGAGCACCCCACGGGGTGCTCAATTTTTTTATTTAATTTTCATATTTTCCTCCTGCATAATTTTTCCAAAAGTAATAAACTATACAAGGTGCTTTTTGCACTAATATTTTTATTAGAGGTTTTAATCATGAGAGGACTCGGAACCATAATCAATTTCATTCTTGCTACAGGCGGCGGAGTCGTCGGTCTTCTGTTCGGAAGCAAGCTCAGCAAAACCATGAGGGAAACGCTTAATTATACGAGCGGTCTGACCATAATGTTTCTTGCCATTGGCGGAACCATGTCAAAAATGCTTTCTGTCAAAGGAGGGAGTTTAAACCAGAATAATATAATGATGATGATGATCAGTCTTACTGCCGGGTCTGCCATTGGAGAAATCATCAATATTCAGAAGTGGATTGAAAAATTTGGTATCTTTTTAAGACGCATTACTAAGAATACCGGCGATCCTGAATTCATAGATGCTTTCATATCCGGAACCTGTACTGTCTGTATAGGAGCAATGGCAATAATAGGTTCGATTGAGGATGCCATTAATGGAAATTATACTGTGCTTGCAGCTAAAGGTCTTATTGATGCAGTCATTCTCTGCGTTATGGCAGCATCTCTCGGAAAAGGTGCAGCTTTTTCATCAATCTCCATACTCGTCTTCCAGGGAATTGTTGAGATTATTGCCGGATTCTGCGGTCAGTTTATGACACAGACAGCCTTAAATAACCTTTCCTATGTAGGAAACATCCTTATTTTTGCCGTAGGAATTAATCTTATCTGGGATAAAAATATCCGGGTAGCCAATATGCTCCCGGCTTTGATTATCGCCATTCTCTGGCCATAAGACTTCTTACAGACGATTTTAATTGTATTGTCTGTAAAAGAATTTTCCTCTTATATCTGTTGTAGGTATGGCATTAATGAATGCCTCAGGATCTACCTTCTTTATAACATCGGCCACTTTCTTTGATTCTGCCTTCGATATTACCGAATAAACCATTTCTTTTTCCTCATGGAGATATGAGCCTTCACTTTGAAGGATAGTGGCTCCATGGTGAGATTCCTTGTAAATGGCCCGGCAGACCTCATTTGCTTTATCAGTTACTATGAGCAGTGTTTGCTTCATAAATGTCTTGTAGAGGAAGTGGATCATCTGAGTGCTGCAATATTGATATATTATCGAATATAAGGCCTTGTCAAATCCATAAAAAATACCTGCTGTCACAAGGACGCATATATTAAAGACGAGCACCATATTGAAAGTGTCGACACCCTTTTTCTCAGAAAAATAAATAGCAATAAAATCCGTTCCGCCGCTTGTAGATTCTGCTCTTAAAGCAATTCCGATGGCGAAACCGTTTATGATCCCGCCGAATATAGAAAGAAGGACTATATCATGTGTTATGGGACGAAGAGGAACTGCATCAGTTACAAATGACGAAATAAGTATCATAAGGAGGGATCTTGCAGTGAATCTCTTTCCTATGTATCTGAAGCCTATGTAAACTGGAACTGCATTTAAAATCAGATTTATCAAACTGAAAGGGATCTTTATATTTCCAAATGTATGGAACATACTCTGGATAAGGAGTGAAAGTCCTGTTGCACCGCCGGGATAAAGTCCTGCAGCCTTAGCAAAAAGTTTGGTATTGGCTCCCATTATTATGCCGGCTATTATTACTTTTATGATTAGCTGACATTGATACCTGGCCTCATTGATTCCGGATCTCTTTTCCATTTATATATTCCTCCAAACGTTAGAATTTATTTTCCTATAAACCAGATTTTAATTCAAGATTAAATTCTAAAACTACTCTTAAATATATAATAAGCATAAAAAAACCTGCATAGCCAAAGCATATGCAGGTTTAACCAGAAAATATTTATTGTTACGGGAAGGTCAGAGCCAGAATCTGAGATTCCCGGCAATAACGATTACATATGAGCAGCAAAATCAAGTACGAGACGCTCGAACTTGTCTTTTACCATATCTGCTGTCTCCTGAACTTCCTTATGTGAAAGCGGTGTGTCAAGAATCCCTGATGCCATATTGGTTATGCATGAAATTCCTGCTACCTCAAGTCCCATATGATTTGCGGCAATAGCCTCAACTACAGTACTCATTCCTGCAGCGTCCCCGCCTAAAGATCTAAGCATTCTTATCTCTGCGGGAGTCTCATAATTTGGTCCGGTAAGCTGAACATAAACGCCTTCTTTTATATCTACTCCTGTTCTCTTTGCAGACTCTCTTATTTTTTCCTTAAGTTCTTCATTATAAACATGGGTCATATCCGGAAATCTGGTTCCGAGTTCCTCAACATTCTGCCCTATTAATGGGCTTCTAACGAATGTCGAAATATGATCGGTGATCATCATCAGGTCGCCTGGCTTGAAACCAAGATTGATTCCGCCAGCTGCGTTTGTAAGAAGGACTTTTTTTGCTCCGAGAAGCCCCATGAGTCTTACTGGCATAACTACATCTGACATATCATAGCCCTCGTAGAAATGAACTCTACCGCTCATGACTACGGCTTTTCTCCCGGCAAGCTCCCCAAAAATGAACTTGCCATCATGGCCGGCTACTGTAGATACAGGGAATCCCTCGATGTCGCTGTAGCTTACCTCTTTCTCAATCTTGACCTTTTCCTTGAGTCCGCCTAGTCCCGATCCTAAAGTAACTGCAATTTCAGGCTGGAAATCAGTGACACGCCTTATACAAGCGAGACTCTTTTCGAGTTTCTCATAAATTTCTGACATAACTTCTCCTTTATATTTTCATTTTATATTACATGCATCTTGGATAGCAGCTTAGAAAATACCCCCGAAAAAGCCTGAATCAATGGTCCGGCTATAAATGCGCAGATTATGGTGATAGCTCCCAGCTTACCTCCAAGAATAAATCCTATTATGGTGCAAATTATATCTCCACCAATCTTTACCAGTCTATATTCCTTTTTCAGGAAATCCTTTAATGTCATTACAAGACCTGAAAAAGGATCAACTCCTATATCAATAGTTATATAAAGAGCTATTCCTATATAGAGACAGGTGGAGCCTATGACTGCTGCAAGAATCCTCAATGGCATTGTGAGATTTTCCGGAAAAATCGCCTTAAATATCATATTCCCAAGATCTACTGCAAAGCCATAAGGAAGTATATAAATAAAAGTCCCTATGTTCACATAATGTCTCCCGATAAAAAATACCAAAATGAGAACAGCTATATTTACTATATTTGAAGCCATCCCCAGCTGATCAGCCGAGAGATGAAAAAAAGCTCTCACGCCATCATAAAGTATTCCTATGGGATCATTTCCAAGTCCCGCCCTCGCATTGAAGGCAATTGCTATTCCCACGAAGAAAATACCAATAAAGGCCGTAACTATCTTAGGAAAGCTTATTCCTGTAAATATTCCTGCTCTCTTCTCATTTTCAGCATTATTCGTCTGAGACAAATCCATTCATATACTCCTTGATCTTTTGATATTGTTTTTCATTTATTGCAAATTTTCCCCGGTTATGGGTCCAAAAGCCTTCTTCCTCCAAAGACTGAACTGCTCTATTTACAGTTCTAAGTGAAAGGCCCGAGAACTCAGAAAGCTGCTGCCTTGTGAGCTCAAACTCGCACTTTCCATCACCTGTATGACTTTCTTCATAAGTAAGCGCCATGAGCATAAGGAGACTGTCCTTCCCGGAAAGAAAGCGAAGCAGCCTGTCACGTCTTGCTTCAGTAAGCAAATATTCGCAAGTTTCTTTTGATATCATCTTTAAGGCATGGGAATCCTCTTCTGTCCATTTCTGATAGTCTTCCCGGTTCATAACAAGAAATTTGCAATCAGTGTCCGTTACAAGAGTCGTCTTGAAACGATCATAGTCCAGAAGACTCTCCATGGTCCCAAAGCTTTCGAAAGCATTATAGTGAGTAAAATTATAGCTGGTACCTAGAACTCTGTGTTCAATAGCCTGAACCCTTCCATCTATAAGAAAATACACACAGTCTGCAGGCTTTTTTTCTCGGATAAAAACAGTGCCTTTCTTATATTCGACCAATTCCATTACCTGAAATATAAAAAAAGGTGCGTGAAGAAAAAGCTCATTCAGATATGCCTTACGCTCAGATGGAAGTGAATTAATAGCTTTTACTATCTTGTTAACGTTTTCATTTTGTCCCGCAATTGCCAGGATACCATCTTTGTCTACCATGGCTGCCTCTTTCTACAGTTCTTCAAGAACGGAATGACCGATCGTGTTCTCGGGCATCTTTACTCCGAAGTTGTCGCAGATAGTAGCTCCAATAATGGCAAATGTGTCTTCATCAGGAAGCTTTCCGCCTTCTTTATATGAAGGAGACCAGGCTATTAAAGGCACCTGTTCTCTTGTATGATCTGTTCCTGTGTATGTAGGATCGTTGCCATGGTCAGCTGTAAGAATGAGGAGATCATCATCATTCATGGCTCTCATCATGTTCTCGAGGCCGACATCGAACTTCTCAAGCTCCTGTCCATAGCCTATAGGATTTCTCCTATGTCCCCACTGAGCATCGAAATCTACAAGATTTGTGAAGCAGAGGCCTGTCCAGTCGTTTCGTTTTGCATAATCAACTGTCTGATCCATTCCATTTACAGATGTCTGTGAACGGACGAATTCAGTAATTCCTTCACCGACAAATATATCATTTATCTTTCCTACTGACAGGACGTCGAAACCGCTGTCCTTAAGCGCATTAAGGGCTGTAAGTCCTGTGGGCTTCAAAGCATAGTCATGCCTGTTTGATGTCCTTACGAAATGTCCTTTCTTCGTACCAACATAAGGTCTTGCGATGACACGGCCTACACGCCATTCTTCCTTCATGGTAAGCTCTCTTGCTATCTCGCAGCATCTGTAGAGATTCTTGAGATCGAAGCTCTCCTCATTACCCGCTATTTGAAGTACCGAATCAGCAGATGTATATACGATCATTGATCCATCGCGTATCTCTTCCTCACCCAGTTCATCAAGGATCTCAGTTCCACTCGCAGCCTTGTTTCCAATGACTTTCTTACCGCATCTCTTCTCAAGCTCTGCGATGAGTTCAGGCGGGAAGCCATGTTCTGTAAAGGTCTTGAAAGGTTTTTCTGTCTTGATGCCCATCATTTCCCAATGACCGGTCATTGTATCTTTTCCATTTGAGGCTTCTTTTACAGCCATAAACTTTCCCTTGGGATCATCTACCGGCTTTACGGCTTCTGTCGGGCGTAGATTAGCAAGTCCAAGTTCTCTTAAGTGCGGAATATTAATATAAGGCATTTTTTCAACTATATGCCCATATGTATCTACTCCTTTGTCTCCGAATCTTTCTGCGTCGGGCATAGCTCCGATTCCGAATGAATCAAGAACTACGACAAAAATTCTTTTATACTTCCCCATTGTCGTTCCTTTCTTCAAAAATCTTCAATTCTTCGAGTATTTCTTTCTTAGTATCATTATCTGCAAAAGAAGCATTTACTGCATTTCGTTCCAGTTCTATTACTTCTTTATCTGTGAGATCTGCGACCTCTATAGCTTTTTCAAGATCCCTTGAAAGACTTGTATCGCTTACTGTTCTATTATCAGTATTGATAGTGACCTTGACTCCGGCATCAATGAGTTCCCTTAAGGGATATCTGCCCTTAAACGCCTTGGTTTGAAAATTACTTATAGGACAGACTTCAAGTGCTATATCTCTTTCTCTCAAAAGCTTTATGAGATCATCATGACCTTGGACTGCAATGCCATGTCCAATTCGCCTTGCATGGAATTCTATTGCTGCTCTTACTGATTCGGGATCACCACATTCACCCGCATGGATTATAACCGGTATATGTTTTTCATAGGCCTTGGTAAAAAGATATTCAAATTGTTTAGTCGGATACACGGCCTCGGCTCCGGCAAGATCCATGCATGAAACTCCGCATCCAAGATATTTTTCTGTTAAGTCAAGAATAGCACGATTGCTTTCGGGGTTTAAATGTCTCATGGCACAAAGAATGGCATTTCCCTTGATTTTAAAGTCTTTTTCTGCCATTTTTATGCCTTCTATGATCCCTTGCACAGAATCCTCTGCTGTAAAGCCGTCCTTAATAACTGTAGCTGGAGCATATCTTAATTCGATATAGCGCACATTTTCTGCTGCGGCACTCTTCATTACTTCATAAGCCGCTCTTGCGATTGAATCTTTTGAATGAAGGCTCTCAATTGGAAGATCGAATTTTTCCAGATATTCATTCAAATTCTTGCAATCCATAGAGCATACGAGCTCGGAAGGATCGATCTTCCTCCCGAGCTCGCCACTAATGAAGCTTCCGGGAAGAGATCCATCAAGATGGCAATGAAGTTCTGCCTTTGGTAATTCCTTTAGCTTCTTTAAATCCATTTTGCTCCTCCCGATCACTCGCCTATGATCTTAAGAGTTGCGCTTGTTCCAAGTCTCTCGGCTCCGGCCTTAACCATCGCTTCCGCTTCTGCAGCAGTATGGATACCGCCGCTAGCTTTGACTTTAAGTCTGTCACCGACTGTCTTCTTCATGAGGGCCACATCTTCCGCCAATGCCCCGCCTGTTGAGAATCCTGTTGACGTCTTTACGAAATCAGCTCCTCCCTCTTCAGAAAGCTGGCAGGCCTTTACTTTTTCTTCATCTGTAAGAAGGCAGCACTCAATTATAACTTTGAGTGTCTTTCCCTGGCAGGCTGATCTAACAGCCTTGATATCGCTTAAAACTGTATCATAGTCGCCATCTTTAAGTGCAGCGACATTGATCACCATATCGATCTCATCAGCACCATTCTTAACTGCGCACTCTGTCTCGAAAGCCTTTGCTTCTTCGCACATCTGACCAAGAGGGAAACCAACAACGGTCGTTGTTTCAACACCTGAGCCCTTGAGATTATCTGCAACGAATTTTGTATAATAAGAATTGCAGCAAACTGATTTAAAGCCATATTTCTTAGCTTCATCAGTCATCTTTTTCATATCTTCTTTACTTGCATCCGCTTTAAGAAGCGTATGATCAAAAAGTTTGTGGTCTAACATTATTCCTCCTCCAGAAATTCGGGACCGAAGCTTTCAGGAAGAAGTTCCTTTAGCTTCATGGTCTTTGTGTGTTCAATATCTTTTACAAGTATTACATCGAATTCATTAGGTGAACAGAATTCTCTCATAACCTGCCTGCAGACTCCACATGGAGGGCAGTATTCAAGCTCTTTCTGATCTTCGAGTCCTCCTGCAATGGCTATGCAGGTAAATTCCATCTCTCCTTCGCTCACTGCCTTGAAAAAAGCTGTTCTTTCAGCGCAATTTGAAGGAGTATATGCTGCATTTTCAATATTGCAGCCACTGTAAATCTTTCCATCTTTGCATAGAAGTGCTGCTCCTACTCTGTGATGAGAATATGGCACATAGGCCATATCTCTCATCTTAAGAGCTGTCTCAGCAAGCTTCTTCTTTGTTTCATCACTAACCATGTATGCCTCTTTTTACTTAGATTTTATATAAGGTTTGCCATTTGCAGCAGGTACTCTTGCACTTCCTACGAAAAGGATCAATACAAGAATTGTTACTACATAAGGAATCATTGAAAGCAGGTTAGGTGAAATACTGCTTCCACTTGCTCCAAGCACAGACTTGATACCATTGCAAAGGCCAAAGAGAAGGCATCCTAAGAATGCTCCCTGAGGTGTGAACTTACCAAAGATAACTGCTGCTATTGCGATAAAACCTTGTCCTACAATAACATTAGGTCTGAACTGTGAAACTGTTGCAAGTGTTACAAATGCTCCACCGAGTCCTGCAAGGAAACCGGAAAGAAGAACGCAGCCATATCTAACAGCAAATACATTAATACCAAGTGTCTCACAAGCTTCAGGATGCTCACCTGCAGCTCTCAATCTCATTCCAAATTTAGTTTTATAGAAAATAAACCATACTACTATAACAAGAAGGAAGCTTAAATAAACTGCAGAATATGTTCCAAAAACATTGTATCCAAATGATCCTGACTTAAATACTCCATTAAAGAGCTTGGGAATTTTTGAAGATGTAGGAAGAGCGGGTGTATCACTTGAATTATCGAACATAGCCTTGCACATAAATAGGGCAAGCCCCGGTCCAATGAAGTTTATGGCTGTACCGGCGATAGTCTGATCTGCTCCACATGTAACGCAGGCAAATGCATGAAGCAGGCCAAGAGCCATTCCGGCAAGACCTCCTGCCAGAAATCCTATCCAACCATTTCCAGTAAAATATGCCGTAATAGTTCCTATAAATGCACCAAGTGTCATCATACCTTCAATTCCGATATTAACGACACCACTTTTTTCTGAAAAAACAGATCCGAGAGCTGCCAGAAGAAGCGGCGGCGTGGATATAAGCATGGCATTTAATACCAGTCCGAGATTTTTAACAAAAACATCCATTATCAATTCTCCTTTGCTTCAGCAGCTTCAGCAATTTTGTTTTCTCTCTTCTGCCTGATATCTCTTACCATTCTCTTAAATAGAAGAGCTATGGCTATGAAGAAGATGATAGTACCCATTATGATATTTACGATTTCCTTAGGTGCATCTACCAGAGTAAGCTTGTTTCCGCCATACTTCATTATTCCGTAGAAGATACCTGACAAAATACATCCTATAGGATTTGATCCCGCAATAAGAGCTACTGTGATTCCGTCGAATCCGAAGCTTTCCTGAGCTGCGAACTGGCTGACCTTTCCACTCATTCCAAGCACCTGAACTGCTCCGCCCATTCCGGCAAGCATTCCGGAAATAGCCATTGATGTAAGGAAAATCTTCGATGATGAAATTCCGCCATATTCGGAAGCTGTTCTTGACAGACCTACGGCACGAAGCTGATAACCGAATGTTGTTTTCTTGATTATGAACCAGAGAAGGATAGCTGCAATGACCGCAAGCACAAAGCCCCAGTTAACTACAGGACAGCCTGTAGTAACAATCATATTTTCACCCATAAGAATTCTGGCTGAATCCTTTACAGTCTTTGATGCCTCAACCGTTGAATCTTTTACTCCCTTTGACATTACTACGAAATTTGAAAGATAGTAAGCGATCCAGTTAAACATGATATAGGAGATGACTTCATTGATTCCACGCTTTATTTTCATTACTCCTACAACTGCACCCCAGATTGCGCCTGCAAGTGCTGCCGCAAGGAATGCAACGATGGCATGAAGAACAGGAGGAAGATCTGCAAAAATTCCTACCAGAACTGCAGCGAGTGATCCTACAACAAACTGACCTTCAGCACCGATGTTGAAGACACCGGTCTTGAATGAAAATGCAACTGAAAGACCGGTAAAAATATAAGGTGCTGCATAAACAATACTATAAACTATATATTTGGTGCTTCCCAGCGTTCCTTCGGCAAGTTTAGAATATGCATCTCCCGGATCAATTCCGGCAGCAGTAAGAAGGATGGCTCCAACCAGGAAGCCGATAACTATTGCGAGGATGACATATATAAAATCACCCTCCCAGATATTTAACTTTTTCTTAGTTTTCATCTTCGCGGCCTCCTGCCATTAGATATCCGAGTTCTCTTTCATCAGCTTCATTGCCATTTACCTTTCCTGTTATCTTTCCTTCGAAGATAACATCGATCTCATCTGAAAGGCTCATGATCTCATCAAGCTCGAAAGACACGAGAAGAACAGCTCTTCCCTTATTTCTCTGCTGAACAAGATATTTATGAACGAATTCGATAGCTCCGACATCAAGACCTCTGGTAGGATTCATCGCTATAAGAAGATCCTTGTCATTTGTTACCTCACGGGCAATAATGACCTTCTGCTGATTTCCTCCTGAGAGCTGTTTCGCAAGTCTTTCTTCGCATCCTCTTGGTCTGATATCAAATTTATCTATAAGATCAGTTGTAAATTTTCTGATCTTATCTTTCTTAAGGATGCCATGACTTGAGAACTCCTCGCTTGCGTAATTCTGAAGTATCATATTTTCAGCAACACTGAAATCCATTACAAGTCCGTGTTTTTGACGATCTTCAGGAATACTTGATATTCCATCTTCAAAGATCTCTCGTGGAGTTTTATTAATAACTTCCTTTCCCTTGATCTTTACTGATCCTGATTCAGCCTTTCTAAGTCCGGTAAGAATCTCAACAAGCTCTGACTGTCCGTTTCCGTCGACACCGGCTATACCAACAATCTCTCCTGATCTTACCTTTAGATCAAGACCATTAAGGACATCTACTCCCCTGTAGTCCTTAGCCTTAAGATTCTGAACATCAAGAATGACGTCTCCCGGCTCCTGTTCCTTCTTTTCAACCTGGAACTCAACCTTGCGTCCTACCATCATTGCAGCAAGCTCGTTCTCATCTACTTCATCGACCTTAACTGTATCAATATACTTTCCCTGTCTAATGATAGTGCAGTAGTCCGCAGCTTCTGTGATCTCTTTTAGCTTATGTGTGATAAGAATAACACTCTTGCCATCTTTGGTAAGGTTCTGAATTATCTCCATAAGCTCAGTGATCTCCTGAGGTGTAAGAGATGATGTCGGCTCGTCTAAGATGAGATATCTTGCGCCTCTGTAAAGAACCTTAAGTATCTCAACACGCTGCTGCATGCCGACCGAAATATCCTCGATCTTGGCATCCGGATCAACTTTTAAGCCATAACGTTCGGAAAGTTCAACTATCTTTTTTCTTGCACTTTCCTTATCTACAACCAAGCCTTTTGTCGGCTCTGCTCCAAGAATGATATTCTCGGTTACAGTAAAGGGCTGAATCAGCATGAAATGCTGATGAACCATACCTATGCCCAATTTGATAGCCTTTTCAGGTCCGTCAATAGTTACTTCTTTTCCGTCCACTTCGATCGTTCCTTCGGTAGGCTGGTAGATACCATAAAGAACATTCATAAGTGTACTTTTCCCGGCTCCGTTCTCTCCCAGGATGGCATGAACCTCTCCCTTATGAACGGTCAGATTGATATGATCATTTGCAACGAAATTTCCAAACTTCTTTACGATGTTCTTCATCTGGATCGTTACAGTGCTCATATCGGCATTGCTAGAATTACTCACCGCTTTTTCCTTTCTTTTTACATTTTCTGGTTACTTTATACACAAACGACCGTCCTGACTCCGTAAGAAAGAGATTTCTTTTTGAGCTCCTCCATATATTCCTTGGATGGAACTGAAAGAACTTGACGAAATTCCTCCCTTACCCCCATGGGCCGATATGTTATCAACTTGTATCTTATATCATTTATATCTAAATATTTCGCAATAACCCGTGAAACGTTTTCAACCGTCTTCTCTATATCGTAAAATCCGGGAACCACGACCGTCCTTACTTCATATAGCTTTCCTATGCTTCCCAGATAGTCCAGATTCTTAAGAACCATCTCATTGTCGTGATCAGTCACATTGATATGATCTTCCCTGTCCCAGGCTTTAACATCAAGCATAACTCCGTCGCAGTCCTTAAGAAGATCAGAATTTTTTTCAAAATCTATTGTTCCATTCGAATCTATCAATGTCCCCAGTCCCTCTTTCTTACATAAGGAAAAAAGTTCCTCTATGAATTCAGGATGGAGAGTACATTCACCGCCTGATACTGTTATTCCTCTGATATAAGGGATCTGCTTTTCTATCTCGGCCATGGTCTCTTCCGGAGTAAGTTCCCTTATTCTCGGACTTGCTCCGTATTTGCATGTCTTAATGCAGGTATCACATGAAATGCATTTCTTATAATCAAAAAAAACTTTTCCATCTTTTTCAGAAAGAGCCTGGGCCGGGCATTTTGGAACACAATCCATGCAGGCCCTGCAAAGGTTCCTGGTCTCGGGATTATGACAGTATCTGCAATTAAAATTGCATCCTTGAAGGAATACCGATGTCCGGTTCCCCGGTCCATCTACAGAACTGAATGCAATTATCTTGTTTACAGGAGCTCTCATCTAACCTTCCTCTCCAGGATGTGTCCATTGACCTTCGCTCCTCTTCCGAGTTCAGTTGTATCCTGCATTACGTTTTCCCCTCGCTCAAGTTTCTCAATCTCGGATTTTTTAACAAGATATCCTGTGATCCTTACAACATCACTGTCGGATGCATAGAAAGAAAGATATCTTAAATCATCTCTAAATGCGCCCTTTATTATATCCATCAGGAAATCCGTATTCTTATGAACTGTCATATCTATGGGGAAAATGTCGCCTGTTCCTGAAGGGAAATATTTATGGAATCTTCTAAGTACCTTAAGATGATCGATCATCTCGTCAGGCTCTTCACCTATAGGAATTCTGGTTCCGGGCGTTACATTCTGGTCACTTGCAAGTCCTACTTGTGCATGAAGAAGGAAGTGTCCTCCCGTTGCTTCGCAATATTTATTGTAATGATTATCATTAAAGTTCTTAATGATATCCATTATTTCAACGCCAAGATCATCAGCTTCTTTGCTGTGGCCGAATCTTCCGACATCCATTCCTTCTTTTTCTATCAGAATATTTACGGCATCGGCAAGTCCTACAAGTCCGAACATAGCTGTGAACCTGTCACGTTTTATAAAGCCTTCCTTAGCCAGGAAATTGTTTTCAAAGAAGCCACTCTCTTCAACCTCGAATCTTACTCTCTCATCCATATATCTGGCCATAATGTCCATTACATAAGGAAGTTGATTTTTTTCAAAATCTTCTATTGAAGAAGCGCGTTTTGCAATATTTCCGAGTATCAATCTGCAAAGGGTATATGACCCGCCGCCATATTTAAGTCCGTTATAGCAGCTTGCAATTACATAATCCTCTCCAAGCTCGGAAACGAACATCTTATGATTTGCAAATGAAGGCTTTGCGGTCTTTAATGTTGTCTCAATTCCTAATTTAAGATACGAATCAGGTGTAATGTCCTCATCATACTTCATTGTGATATTGGGAACTGTATCCTGAACTTCTCCGGCGGCCTTCATGATTATCCTGCCGGCCTTTGTATCACGGGGTCCTATGTTGCCGTGGCAGAATGAATCAAGAATTGTACGATCCATATGTACCAGGAACATTTTTGTAAGCCTTAAGCATGTATCATCATCGACATCCTTCATATAAGGATCAAGAAGTTCATCAAGCCCGCCTACATATACCGGATAATTTGTAACGCTAGGTACATTCTTGTAAAAAATGAGAAGTTTGTTCATGGCATCAAGAAGATCTTCAGCAGGTCCAAGCCTTAAAAAGCTGCTTCCTTCCTTAAGAAACTTCTTGTAATCCGGAACAATATATCTGGGTCGCATCGGTGCATGGCCTTCGCTGAGATCACATATGCACTGTTTATCTATTGGTGCATTCAGAAGTTCATCAAGTCCTTCCGGAAGATCCAGGACCTCAAGCAGAGAATCTGCAAGATTAGCCATATTAGCAACTTTCTGCTCGTGTGTAAGAACAGGACTTTTTACTGTATCTAACATTTCCTGTCTTGTTTTTTCAACCCGTTCCATACTGATTTTTCTCATTTTATAACTCCTAAAATACCTAAATAACTTGAGAAAATATTAAAGGTCACATGACCTTTTTTCTTTAAAAAAAGCTGTCCCTTCTTGAATATTCAGGTAAGGGGCAGCTTTAATGATGTACTGATTATTTATAAATTATTATTTATTATCAGCAAGTGTGTAAACTCCGTCACCATACTTTGCAGCGAAGTCTTTTGCAGTCTTAGGAACAACAACAGTGCCGTCGACAATAGCCTGCTTCTGTTCTTCAACCTTCTTTAATACTTCAGGATCAAGATTATCAGTTGTAGGTGCTATATCAACACCGCCGTCCTTAAGATCAAATGTCTCAACTCCAGCCTTGACATTGCCTTCCTTTGTAGCCTTAGCTACTGCATATACAGCATTATCAACACGCTTCATAGCTGATGTAAGAATTGTCTTGGGAGCAACTGAGCTCTGGTCACTATCAACACCGATAGCCCAGATTCCTGCTTCCTTGCATGCATCAATAACTCCAAGTCCTGTAGCTCCTGCTGCATGGAAGATAACATCTGCTCCATTGGAAATCATGTTGTTTGCTGCTGATTTTCCTGCTGCTGCATCAGCGAAGCTATTTGCATTAGCCTGAAGAACCTTTACGTTAGGATTAGCATCAATAGCTCCTGCGAGATAGCCGTAACCAAACTCGTTCATCATGTCAGTGCTCATTCCGAGTACAAAACCGATTGTATTTGACTTTGTTGTAAGTCCTGCAGCATATCCTACAAGATATGAAGACTGGCTTGCTTCGAACATAAGGCTTGTTACGTTCTTTGCATCAGCAAGTGAACTATCATCAACGATGGCAAACTTCTGGTCGGGATTAGCTGCTGCTTCCTTCTTAAGTGCAGGTGCAAGAGCATATCCGATGCAGATGATCATGTCATAGTTATCATCAACGAATGTCTCGATGTTTGTCTGATAATCGGCATCTGTCTTTGACTCAAGGTACTTAACTTCGATTCCGAGATCTTTCTCAGCCTTCTGAAGTCCTTCCCATGCTGACTGGTTAAATGAACCATCATTAACACCGCCGACATCAGTAACCATTCCGACCTTCACCTTTGAAGATGATGACTTCTTGGATGATCCTGAACCGCTTCCGGATGACTTTCCTCCGCAGGCTGCCATTGAAAGCATCATAGCTCCTGCAAGAAGGAATGAGATAAGTTTCTTCTTCATTTCTATTATCCTCCTTAGAAATATAATCAAGCCACTTTGGCTGGATTCCTTTTTGATCAGGCCTTATCAGCCTCAATCAGAAGTTTGATAGCGGAAACCGCTGCCCTTATAGCTCCGTCCGTATCATGAACCTGAGTATTATCAAGTCCTGCCTTTGCTCTTTCCTGGTTTGCTACAGTAAGAAAGCAGGATCCTGCTCTTACTCCAAGAGAAGCAGCAACAACAAAAAGCGCAGCCGACTCCATTTCAGATGCAAGCGTTCCAAGTTTGAGCCATGCGTCCCATTTGTTCAAGAGCTCATATCCGACAGGTTTCTTTTCAGGTTCATGCTGCCCATAGAATGAATCCTTACATTCAACGACACCGACATGATTTGTCATGCCCATATCATCTGCTGCCTTCTTAAGAGCTTCAACAATCTGGTAATTAGCAACAGCCGGGAACTCTATCGGCGCATATTCCTTACTAGTGCCTTCCATTCTTATCGCACCGGTTGCGATAACGAGATCCCCGCCTTTAACGTCAAGCTGCATTCCTCCGCAGGTACCGACACGGATAAATGTATCCGCTCCGCAATGAACCAGCTCTTCCATAGCTATGGAAGCCGAAGGTCCGCCAATTCCTGTAGAAGTAACGCTTACCTTTTCTCCCAGAAGAGTTCCTGTATAAGTTGTGAACTCTCTGTTGTCGGCAACGAAATGCGGATCATCAAAATATTTTGCGATCTTCTCACATCTCTTGGGGTCACCCGGAAGAATTACATATCTTCCGACGTCTCCTTTGCCAACACCGATGTGATATTCCTTACCTGATCCCTCTGTGTAATCTACCATTGCTATATCCTTTCCTGATATTAGGCATATTAGCTCTAAAATGGTCTATGCGAAAGGTCATTTGGCACTTTTTTGTTATTTTATCCATATTCCACAAGAATGTCAAATCGTTTTTATGCAATTTTACTGTAAAATTTAGGCTTTTTTTATTTTTTATTTATTTTTCAGCCAAAAGATTTTACATTAAATTCGCCGTTAATGGGAAAAAGGTCGAGGTGATTGTGTCAATTGGCACTATATGTTTCGACTATTTAAAACATTTCTTTCGAAATTTAGAATCTTTCGCATCACCTTTGCAGCATTTTATTCAGTAATTGGCACAGCCCTTTTTCTATTTTCTGTCTATTTTTATTTAAAAAAAAAAAGCGGTCAGATACCTGCCGCTTTAATAGTTACTATTTTTCTTATCTATTATTTGTTTGAAAGACCTTTGTTGATCTGATCTGCCAGATCATAGATCCTGCCGCTTATATCGGTGAGACCCGTATATGCCTCTCCCCCATCTCTGAAGACGTCATCGAGCGCATTTATGTCTGATGAAACTTTCCCCATATAATCTGAAGAATTCGAGATCTCGCTTGAAATATTGCTTACAGATGTTCCGCAATTTGCAAACACCTCTGACATCTTGTCGCTCTCATCAGCGACTTCATCAGCCACGCCCTTGATACTTCCAATGATCTCCTGGGTCTCCTTGATGCTATCTCTTGACCCTTCAAGAGCTGTTTTTGTATTTCCAAGCGAATCTCTTAGATTCTGGTTCTTTATTTCCAGATCCTCCATGCTGTTGTCTATGGCAGAAACCATGGTCTTGATCTCCTGTGAAAGTTCATTTACCTGAGTAGCAACAACAGCGAATCCTCTTCCGGCCTCACCGGCTCTTGCAGCTTCGATACTTGCATTAAGCGCAAGAAGATTTGTTTGAGTAGCAACTGAATTTATCTGAGCTACCTTATCTTTGATATTATCAAGACTTGTCTGAAACTCATCGAAGACGCCCTGCATCTCATCAATAGTCTTTGATACTGAATCGGAACTTTGATCAACAGATTCCATGCCTGCATGAGACTTGTCAGCCGTATCCTTGAGCTTATCTATGATCTCATCAAATTTTTCATTGACGTTCCTGACATTATCGAATTCTGTCTGGAATGAATCGAGTGAATCAGTAACAGTCTTGAATCTTCCAATAACATCGTCAAATGATGTCTTTACATTTCCTATGTTCTCAGCAGATTTTGCACAGAGTTCCTTTGAATTCTCATTAAACTCCGCCGCAGTATTCTTAAGTTCGTCTGAAAGTTTCTTCTCTGTTTCAAGATCCTGCTTTTCAACCATTGATGGCGCAGCGCTCTCTTCAGGCGCATTTTTCTTACTTCCGAAAAGTCCCATTGAAATCCCTCCGATTTATATTAAACAAATTTTATTTTCTTCTTACTATTTTACCAACAATTACAAGACCTGTACAACCATTTCAGGAAAAATAGATCAGAAATTATTAAAAATCATCCTCTTCCCTAAAACCATATTCATTATCATCTATCTCCATCTCTGTTCTCTGAAGCCTGTCTATTTCTATATATCGTCCGGATCTTATGTTTTTTATAAGCTTATCAAGAAGCTCTTCCTCACCCTGAGCCTCCATCTCAACCGTCCCGTCGTAATTATTTCTGACCCAGCCCGTGAGTCCCAGCCGGTCTGCATTATATTTAGCCGTATATCTAAAGCCTACTCCCTGAACCTGGCCATAAAATTTGTAATGATATCTTTTCTCCATTTCCTCCGTCCCTTTCATCCTTAAACTAAAGAGACTCTTGTGTTAGAATTATTATACATATTTTTTCTAAAAAATACAGAAAGGCAGCTACTATTATGACACTTTCAAATTTTCTTAGCCAGAGTCCCACGGAATATCAGGCGGTTTCTTCGATAAAGAAGGAGCTTTCGGCTCATGGCTTTAAAGAGCTCCATGAAGAGAATGTTTTTTCCTTGAAAAAAGGAGATTATTTTGTAAGCAGAAATGATTCTGCACTTATTGCTTTCACACTGCCGGAAGAATTCGATAAAATAAGGATAATTGCTTCTCACAGCGATTCTCCTTATTTCAAGATCAAAGAAAATCCAGAGATAAAGTCAAATGGCTATGTGAAGCTCAATGTGGAAAAATACGGCGGCATGCTGGAAAATCCCTGGCTTGATCGTCCTCTTTCGATTGCCGGAAGAATTTTTACCGATGAAGGCAGCATAAAAATGCATCTCGTAGATCTTGACAGGCCTGTATGCCTGATTCCAAGTCTCGCCATCCATATGGACAGGGATGCTAATAATGGTAAAAAGCTCAATCCTCAGAACGACCTTCTTCCGCTTTATTCCTGCTCAGAAGATGGAAAAAGCTTCCTCTCACTTGTCGCTGACAATGCGGGAGTAGAAGAAGATTCTATCCTCGGCTTTGATCTTTATTGCGTAAATTACGAAAAACCTGTCATCTGGGGCAGCAACATGGAATTCATTTCCTCGCCCAGACTCGATGATCTTCAAAGCGTTTATGGGTCTCTTGTCGGTTTCTTAAACGGGAAAAGAAGTCAGGCCCTTTCCGTCTTTGCTGTATTTTCGAATGAAGAAGTCGGCAGTTCGACTCGTCAGGGCGCTGCATCAACTTTTCTTCAAGATACTTTGAAACGAATCTATCTTTCACTCGGAAAAACTTTCGAAGATTATACCAGAGATCTGGCAAGAGGCTTTATGATAAGCGCTGACAATGCTCATGCCATCCATCCAAACGTCCCTGAAAAGGCTGATCCTGTAAATCGTCCGCTTATTAACCATGGCGTTGTCATGAAATTTTCCGGTAATCAAAAGTACTGCACAGACGGCTATTCAGCCGCTGTTTTCAGGAAGCTCGCAAAAGAAGCCGGTAAAGAGATCCAGGTTTTCACAAACAGATCTGATATTCCAGGTGGCTCAACTCTCGGAAATTTATCAAATAACCAGGTAGCCATTCCTACAGTTGACATAGGCCTTCCCATGCTTGCCATGCATTCTCCTTATGAAACAGCAGGCAGCAAAGATTCAGATGATCTCGCCGAAATCGTTTCGGTATTTTTTAAATAATAGTTCTCATTAGAAAGGAAATCTCTATGAATATCGGTATACTAGGAGCCGGCCATATAGCCGGAACAATGGCCGAGACCATAAGGATGATGGCCGGGAACGGAGAAGACGTTTCTCTCTATGCCATAGGTTCAAGGAGCGAGAGAAAGGCTGAGAGCTTTGCCATGAAGAACGGCTGCAATCGTGCCTACGGAAGCTATGAGGACCTCCTCCGTGACCCAAATGTCGACCTGGTCTACATAGCGACTCCTCATAGCGAGCATTATATCAATATGCTGCTTTGTCTAAACTACAATAAACCGGTATTATGCGAAAAATCTTTTACCGCCAATGCCGACCAGGCGAGGAAGATCACAACTCTGGCCGAACTCAAAAAAATTCCTCTCTCTGAAGCCATATGGACCAGATATATGCCTATGAGAAAGATCATAAATGATGTACTGTCAAGCGGAGCCATAGGCATTCCGAGGACAATCACTGCAAATCTTTCCTATAATGTTTACAAAAACGAGCGGCTGCACCGACCGGATCTGGCCGGAGGAGCTCTTCTCGATGTAGGAATCTATCCCATAAATTTTGCCGAAATGGTCTTCGGCCATGCTGACGGAGTCAATGCTACCGCGATCATGTCAGAAGATGGCGTAGACGAAACAGACAGCATTACCCTTACATGGGATGATGGAAGGGCAGCTGTTCTTACAGCCGGAATCAAGGCTATTTCAGACCGGTCAGGCATAATTTATGGTGATGAAGGTTATGCTGTAGTAGATAATATCAACAATCCTGAAAGGATCAGGATCTATGATCTTTCAAGGGAAAATGTAAAAACAATCGAAGCCCCGAATCGTCTTACCGGATATGAATATGAGATCCGTGAAATGCACAGAATCATCGAAGAAGAAGAAATAGAATGCCCTTCAATGCCTCATGACGAAAGTGTTCACATAATGGAAGTCATGGATCATATCAGGGCGCAGATAGGATATAAATTTCCTTTTGAATCCTGAAAATTAATGTTTAGAACTTTTATTTATCATTCTAAGATCCAGGTCAACGTTTCCTGATATCCCTGGAATCGTTCCTGTACCTGAATACTGCCAGATGTTGAAATGATAAGGTGTCTGAGGGAGAGGTTCGTAATCAGCATACCATACAGGTATGTATTCAAGGCTTGCCATATCAAGTTTATTGGCTTCCCAGTTCATATTTGAATAAACCATTACATTATAGCCCTTATCATTTATCTTCTTGCAGAAAGCCTTAGTATTTAGAGTGAACTGTTTACCTGATATATTATATGTACGAGAATCAGAGCCTCCTGCGTTTTCAGGGTCAAAGCAGACAGGAAGATCCAGCTTTTTGCCTTTCAAGAGCTTTGCCGTATATTCCGCCTCTTCTTCCGCTTCCTTTTCATTCACTGCCTGAGAGAAAAAATATACTCCTACTTTGAGTCCATTTTTCTTTGCGCCTTCATAATATTCTTCGAATTTCGGATCTTCATTTAAAGTTCCCTCGGCAGCATAGCCTCTGTATCCACATCTTATATATACAAAATCAATACCTGCCGCCTTTACCTGTCCCCAGTCTATGTCTCCTTGATGATAAGAAACATCAATCCCCATCTCGCTTTCGTAATTATCGTCCGAATAAGTGATCTTTTTCCCATCAAGATAGCCCATATGGGTATTAGCCATCCCTTTTGATGCAGGTAGAGAATTATCATTTACTACTTTTCCATCAAGATCGGCCTCATAAACTTTTCCGTAGAGATCATAAAGAGAATTGCCGTCGATCTTGTATTTCTTCACATCATATTGATTTTTAAGAACCCTGCCTGTCATAGTCGAATGAAATTTACCAGAAGCATCAATAAAAGTAAAATGCTTAGATTCAGTATGATTTTCATCCATTTCCTTCTCTATGTCTTTGGCAGTTTTATATCTGCTCCAGAACATCAAGCCAATCAACAATACTGCAAGGATAGCAAGGCCAGTGATTATTATTCCTATATTTCTTTTTTTATTTTTCATTAGATCCACCCGAAAAACAACAGAATCATATTTAAATTTACATCTATGCGAAAATTGACTTAATTTAGGTTTATCTCTCCGCAAAGGCTTACTTTGAAATATTCTCTGATTTCCTTAATATCGCTGGTCTGTCCTAGAGTCCACATGAGTTTTGTAAGAGCCGCCTCACTCGTCATATCCAGAGATTCTATGGCCCCGGCTTGCTTTGTCTTTCTGCCTGTCTCATATATACTCAGATTACTGCCCTCATATCTGCATTGAGTTCCGACCACGACCGGAATGCCACGGTCTATGGTCTCACCGATTTTTTCCACGAAATTATCTCCGCAAAAAGGAATTCCGCCTAGTCCGAAGGCTTCGATAAAAATTCCCCTGCAGCCACCATCGCATAGATTTTCCAGAATATTGCTCCTTATGCCAGGGAACATTTTTATAAGAGCGACTTCGCGGCAAAACTCGGGTCTCACTTTAAAAATCCCTTTCTTTTTGGGGATCACGTTTTCGTTCACTTCCATACCGAGAGAACTTACCAAAGCCGTATATGGATAATTTATGCTCTCAAAAGCATCGAAGCTCAAGCTTCTTACCTTCGATGCCCGGCAGCCCAGCATAACTTTTCTGTTAAATGCCACAAAAACTCCCGGGCAACCTGTTTTTGCCATATTAATGGCCAGCCGGCAGTTCTCCATGGCATCGGCTACAGGGTGTGTCATTGAAAGCTGACTTCCCGTAATTACTATCGGGATCGGAATATTAGGAAGCATGAAAGAAAGCATGGATGATGTATAAGCCATGGTATCAGTCCCATGGATCACAACGATCCCATCGTAATTCGGCTGCTCCTCTGAAATTTTTCTCGCCATAACAGCCCAGTCGCCTGGGAATATATTGGCACTGTCCAGGGAAAAAAGATCTACAAAGCTAAGCTCTGCTTCTCCTGATACCATCTTTAATTCTGACATCATATCGCTGGTACTAAGTCCAGGAGCCATGCCATTATCTTTCATAACTGAAGAAAGAGTTCCGCCAGTATTAATAATAAGTATTTTTTTCATGATCTCTCCCAAATGATGTTTACTAGAAAAATTATAGGCCAGCCAGGGAAATTTTTAAACCTGTCATCTCATGCAAATATAAACTGAATAAAAGGCATACATCAGGATCATTGTAAGTCCCTCTTTCTTGTTGATCTTCTTTCCTGTATAGCAGAATACTAAAGCTATAAGCGAATAGACTATGAGCACAACAAGATCTATAAGATTATCTCTTATTATTGCTATAGGGCTGATGGAAGCCGAAATTCCAAGAACACCAAGGATATTGAAAATATTGGATCCGACTACGTTTCCGACTGACATATCGAGTTCGCCACGTCTGGCTGCGACAATAGATGTCACAAGTTCCGGAAGACTTGTTCCTATAGCTACAATGGTAAGTCCGATTATATTTTCCGATATTCCAAGAAGTTCAGCGAAAAGGACTGCTCCATCTACAACCCAGTCACCGCCAAATTTTATTGCAATTGCCCCGCCGACTATCATTAAAAGGCTGATCCAGATCGAATGATCCTTTGAAACTATATTAGATTCCTCATCCAATTCCTCTTCATATACTTCGTCATTCTTATTAAGCTCTTTTTCAAGGCTAAGCTTTCTCATTCTTAAAGCCTCGCGTACTACCACCACCAGGTAGACAATAAGAAGAGAGAGAAAGATCATACCTTCTCCTCTTCCTAGAGTCATTCCAGTGAACGCAAAGGCAAGAAGCAGTCCTGCAAGAATCACAGACAAAGGATAATCTCTCTTAAATACATCACGGCTTACCTTAAGTTCCTGAAATAGAGCACTGAAACCCAGGACTCCGAGGAGGTTAAAAATATTCGAGCCTATAACATTACTTACCGCAAGCGCGTTCTGTCCTCTCATTGCTGCAGATAGACTTACCGAAAGTTCCGGAAGACTTGTTCCTATTGCAACTATTGTAAGACCTATGATGAGAGGCGGAACTCTCAATTTCCTGGCCAGTGACGATGCTCCGTCAACAAAAAAATCAGCTCCCTTTATAAGAAAAACGAAGCCAATCACGAGTAGAATTAAAGCTTTTAGAAAATTCATGGTTCCCTCCTGAAAAAATAAGTAATAAAAAAGGCCCATGGTTCTGAAATAATCAGAACACATGAGTCTCATTAATTAAGATTTGCCAGGCTAATAGCCGCGATTGTTGACAAACCACATTCAAAAAGAATGCTATTACTCCCTCAATATGTATACAAACTTTATCACAGAAGAGTCTGTTCTGTCAATAAAAAAGGGAGCCCTTAAAGGCTCCCTTTATATAGAAAGGAGTTAGGTATTATCAGCCCTCAATAGCGATATGGCTAGTGCCCTCTACTTTCTTTGTTTCTTCATGTTTCGGCATTGTAAGCTCAAGGATACCATTCTCAAACTTTGCTTTGATATCTGAATCCTTATAAGAATCGCCTACATAATAAGTTCTCTGGCAGGATCCTGAATATCTTTCATGGCGTACATATTCGCCTTTATCATTCTTCTCGTCTTTGTTCTCATTATGAGAAGCAGAAACGGTAAGATATCCATCCTTAAGTCCTACATCAATTTCCTTCTTGTCAAATCCAGGAAGATCAATGTCAATCTCGTAAGATTCGCCCTTATCTTTGACATCCGTCTTCATCAGACTCTGGCTGAGATTGTTCCTGAACATATCGTTCATGGAGACCATTGGCATATTCCATCCAAAATCATCATCCATCATCTCATCAAAAAGGTTATCTTCGAAAATACTAGGCAGTAACATAAGTCATACCTCCTTCCAACAACTTGTATAAAAACTTAGTTACCGGAATTCGGGGGAGATATACGACGTTCAAAGACGTTTCACCGGATCCCTTTCCGGATCCTTCTTGTCTCTTCCTTCGTTCTGACTATGTTATACCACCAATTATTAGCACTGTCAATAGGTGAGTGCTAATTTTTTAAGTTTTTATCGATTTTCTCTCAGATATCTTGCAACCTTGTAAATGCTTTCTATATAACAGCTGCTTTAGTGAAAAGCGAACGGAAGAAAGGCGTCAGGTTGTATGAATTTCAGATGGAAAACTCATATCGCAGCGTGTATTCTAGTGCCGTGAACCAGTTTGGCTTGGTTGAGAATTGCTTTTGAACTTCATGATCACATATTCCCCCCAGGAGTCTGCGCAAAAGGTGCGGATTTCCGGGGAATTTTTATGTTTAGCGCTGTGTCGTACTTGAATACAGGATATGAAACCCTATAAATTAATCCACTCTTAAGATTTGCTTAAACTAGATGAAAAGATAACCCATTAAGCTGAATATCAGTAGATTAATGCGGTCATTCTTTTATCAGGAGGTATGATTATGAAAAAACCTATATGTGCGTTGGCAGTAACTGCATCTGCGATTTGCCTGTTGGGTCTAACTGCCCATGCTGGAAACAATTTTTCTGGGTATAACACCACCGTCGGTAAAATGAACGGAAATGGCTACTCAGGATATCAAACAAAATCCACAGGTGGAGCAAATGGTTATATTATTTCTACCTCAGTCGGAGGAAATTATGTTGTAGATGCTCGTATGAACTGCAACAAAGGTAATGCACCATGGAAACGTAATATTACAGATGGAACTAGTGGATCGCTTCCTGGATACTATAAACAAACTGCGGGAGAATCTATCCGTATTCAGTTCTCTAACGATATTACTACGCCTGTAGACGTACAGGTTGTCGGAAAGTGGAAGAGTAACTAGCACTCGTTCTCATAGATCAATGACCGCATGTATCTACTTTGGTATAGCTTAACGGAGGTAAACGAATGTTTCATCAAATTCGACTTTCTCTACGTGAAGGACTCTTTCGAGATCTTATTCTCTCTGGCATTATTTTTATATCTTTAATCTTCGCCTGTATCTATGCACTCAAAAGTTCGGCGATTCATTTTCCGATTGAGGGCTGGATTGAGGGATGTTCCTGGGTTGATTTCTTTATTCCAATGCTTATCCCTATATTCTTTTCAGTTCCATTTTACTTCAAGAGAAAAAACGACTTTGTAGATTACGCATCTATAAGAATCGACAGAAAAACATATATCCTTGCAAATATATCTGCATCGGTGATCGCTACAACTATTATCGTTTTCACAACTTATTTTTTGTGTCTGCTTCTTACGATATTTGTTCTTTATAAGGCATCTAATCCCTTTTTCAGTGAAAGTACATATATCTTGAATTATCCACTTGGAAATGCAGAAGCATTTCACCCCATTGCATTCGGCTTGATTTGGTGCTTATGGAAGGGATTTGTTTCAAGTTTATTTACTTTATTCGGAATGATGATGAGTTTGTATGTCAATAACGTATTTTTTATTTCGATAATGCCGTTTATCTACTGTATGACTGAAAATCTGGTCACTGCTCTGCTGGGATTGGAACGTTTCAGTATTTTCACTTCATTCGTACTAAACCGCTTGAGTCCGGAAGCCAGTGGCATGATTGACTTTATAACCGGCGTAATCACTTTTATTTGTATTACAAGTCTTTTGGTTCTGCTTATTAAAATCAGGCAGGAAAAACTGTATGAAAACATTTAGATATATATTACTTGAACTGAAAAACGGGGCGAAACCCAGGAAAAATCTCTCTCTGATTTTGCTCTTGATCATATACAGTTTCCTTTGTGGGAGCAATCTTTCAATGGCAGAAGATGCAGGATTCACAATTGGAGAGTATATTTTGTATATGATCAGTGATCATTATTATCTGATTTATGGTCTGTTCTTTTTCTTCCTGTACGATTCATTTGTGTCTCTTCAGGATAAAAATAATGTCGTTTTGATTCGCTATGGAAGTCTTATAAGATACTATTTTACAAGTCTTTCTGCAGAGTTGATTCGAATTGCTTGTATTGTACTCTGTCATCTTTTGATACCGTTTTTCCTATCATTTCATCTTTTGAAACCCGAAAATATCTTTGCTGCGCATAAGCTGAACGGGTATGTCAGCTCAACGCTAAGTTATACACTTCATTTTAAAGATTATTTCTTATCGCCAGTTTCTTCAATCGCTTTCTGCAGTATGTATCTGATCCTGGGTCTGTTCTTTATTTACTGTCTGCAGTTCTTTATCAGAGAACTTGCAAACATTAGCAAGGTTATTATGACGGATATTCTGATAGTAGGCGACACATTACTTGGTTTCAAATTGTTTGGAGCATTCCCTGCACTCGAACCATTGTTTTTAAACTGTTATTTTATCCTTCATCATCCGCTCTTTTCTTACGGGCTGAAAGCTGTATGTATAAACATAGTTATCGGAGTAACACTAACGCTTTCTCTTTTAATAATGACGCAAAGTCACAATAGAAACCAGTCATCCAGGAAGATGAATCAAAAAGTATTAAACATATTTCCCGATCTGAGAGTCCTTGCCTCTTTTTCATCCGTTGCTGCTGTGCTTACCGGAGTTCTCAACAGGAATTCCTCTGATTTTCTCTTCGCTTCTCTTAAGGGATATTCATCAGAGAATGTTAATCTGACTGAAATATTATATTACCTTACCTTTTTTGTTTTTCCGGTAATTTATATCAATATCGTTCTGGAAAAAGAGCAGGACGAAAAAACGGATCTTATGAAATTCAGATTTGGCAGCCGAAAGCTATGGGACCGAAAATTTCTAGGTTCCATACTTCAATTCATTCTGAAGTATGTTATGGTCTGGGATGCTTGTTTTTTAGCAGTATATCTGCTCCTTTGTATCACGCATAGCAGACCGGATTCAAAGCTTCTGATGGAATTATACAGCAGCTTCGAAATATCCACGAATCAGTTTTACCAGGCCTGCATGCTGAGTTTGGTATTAAAAATATTCGAGTTGATTACGATTGTATCGATTGATACCTGTTTATCATATCTTTTAAGAAATCAAGTCATTGGCTTTTTGCTGACTTTTGCTCTCTATCCGATTTCTATTATTCTGTGTAATGTTTTTGGAAAAACTCCTTTTTATTTGTACGGAGGTTCATCTCTTTATTACATTTTTACACGGAAAGAAAAATGGATCTCATTAACGATACGGATGATATCTGCCTGTGTACTGTCAATAATTTTATCGGTTTTCCTTAGGAGGATTCGTAATGGAAAAAGCTATTGAGTTAAAAAATGTAAGTAAAGGTTTTAAGAACAAAGATCTTTATTCCGATGTTAATCTGACTATTCAGAAAGGAGAATGCGTTGGATTCGTTGGTAAAAACGGAAGTGGGAAGTCCGTCCTTTTCAAAATCATGTCTGGACTTGTCCCACCGGATACCGGGAGCGTTCTGATTCGTGAAAAGCGTCTTGGTGACGATGGAGTGGATTTCCCAGAAAATGTAGGTATTCTTATTAATGAACCAGGATATATTGATTATTACTCCGGTATTAAAAATCTTATGCTCCTGGCTGAAATTCGAGGGAAAATAGGGAAAGATAAAATTCGGCAGACCATGTTGAAGGTCGGTTTAAATCCAGATGATACTGCTCCCGTCAGAAAATATTCCATGGGGATGAAACAGAAACTTGGTATTGCACAAGCAATCATGGAAGGCCAGGATATAATTATTCTTGATGAACCCTATAATGCACTGGATTTTGATTCCAACAAAGAGATCTCAGCAATCCTTAAAATGCTTAAAGAAGACAGAAAAACTCTGATCCTTACCAGCCACCAGCATGAATATCTGGATAGACTTTGTGATACGCTATACTGCATTCATAACAAGCATATAGTTCCGTTTACTGAGGAATTGAGAGAGGAATACTTCAAATTATAATGCGAAATGTCGTTTTTTTCTTTGGGACAGACTCCACGGAGATATCCCCTCCGTGAAGTCTGACTGCATCTCGTGCGATCGCAAGGCCCAGCCCGCTTCCTTTGTATTTATCTGTGCTGTCTCCGCTATAGTACCTTTCAAATACCATTGGTAGTTTGTCTTCAGGAATTCCCTTTCCATTATCGGATATTTCAATGCATACTCTGTCGGTATCCTTTTTTACATTTATTTCGATAGTTACAGGGTTCTCATTATGAACAATTGCATTGTAAAGAATATTGCATATGCATCGTTTCATGAGCCTCTGGTCACATGATGTCAAAAGCTTATCCGGCATTGAAAGATGAATTTGGGTACCTTTATATTTTCCTGTATCCATGCTTGAAACACAATCCTTTATTAGTGAACAGATGTCTGTTTCCTGACGATTCAGCCTGTAACTTCCCTCATCTATAGAACTGCTGACTTTAAGGTCTTGGAGCAGTTCTTCTATCTGATTTTCGGATTTAAGGATCTCAGATGAATAAGAAATAACTTCATTACTGTTAAGTTCATACTTTGGATTAGATAATATTTCTCCATATCCCTTGATCGAGGACAGTGGAGTTTTTATGTCATGGGATATATTTGAAATCCATTCATTTCTTAAATGCCTGTTCTCATGCAGCCTTGTATTAAGATCTGAAAGATCAACAAATACCTTGTTAAAGATTTCACCTTTATAATTTTTTTCATGAAAATCATTCCGGCCGATTTCCTCAATATTTTCCGTAAGTAGTGTAACGGGCTTGGATATCTTATTCATGAAGATTAAAGACATTGCGGTTGAAACAGCAATCAAAGATAGAACAAAAGATATCAGAAGAATCATCCATTCACTTCTTAATCCCTTTTCTATACTGATTGAAAATTTTGAAACAAGCGAGCTCCTGCAGCCAAGTATTATTGTACTGCCAGTAGAATTGAATTCTGTGCCATATACGGTATAGCCCGGAAGTCTGTCGGAGGCCAGGCAGATATTGATGAGTTTTGACGGTGTATATGACTGCGGAATATTTCCGGGTGTGTTTTCGCTCAGAACAGCATTTCCATCAGGGCTAATCACTTGAAGCCAGTATCCATTGGATTGCAGTAGATTCTTAAGTTTCTGGTCTGCCACCAATCCAGAATCTGTTTCACTGATGAATTCACCTACTGTATGAATCAGATATTCGGGCCTTCTTTGGTCGGAATTTTTCCCTCCAATAAAAAGATATATAAGGATGCCCCATATTATAAGAACGCAGGTAATCGCTATGATTAAAGTGGAGTAATAAATTTTTAATATTTTTCTATTCATTATTTATCAGTTCCTGTCTCTAGTCTGTAGCCTCGCCCTTTCACGGTAATAAGCCATTTCGGATTGGATGGATCTTTTTCAATCTTTTCGCGAAGATGACGGATATGGACGGATACGGTATTATCGAAGCCTTCATAGCTGCTGTCCCAGACATTTTCAATGATGTTTTCACGGCTTACAGTAATTCCTTCATTTCTAGCCAGATATTCCAACAGCAGATATTCCTTTAATGTCAGATCAATCTTTTTGCCTTTACAAAAAAGCTCTCTTTTGTCAAGATCAAGTCTGTAATCTCCAAAGCACATACTTGATTTCTGGCCTTTCAGGCTCTCGTAATATTCCTTCCTTTTAAGTGCTGCCTTAATTCTTGCAACAAGTTCCATTGTCGAAAATGGTTTAGAGATAAAATCGTCTCCTCCAACAGCGAATGAGACAAGCCTGTCTGTTTCCTGATCCTTAGCAGACAGAAAAATAATAGGGCTCATGGAATGAAGGCGAATTTTGCTGCAGACTTCGTATCCATCCATATCCGGAAGCATGATATCAAGTAATATCAGGTCCGGATTCTCTGACTCACATTTCCCGATAGCCTCTGTTCCACTCGCAGCTGTAGAAATATTTTTAAATCCTTCTTTTTCAAGAACCACTTTAAGCATAGAAAGAAGTGATCTCTCATCATCTACAGCAAGAATCTTCCTGTTATAAATATTTCCGCTCAATATACCCTCCCCTGTTCCATTGCTTTTCATAAAACTGATTGCTTATATTATACTAAAGCAGTTGTTTAAGTGCGCTATTTTTTATTTATAGTGTTGGGCTAATTACATAATAGATTGGAACAATGGAGTCTGCGTCAGCCACTTCCACTTAGGGTCATCTGATCTCGACCGATATTAGTCAATCCAGTTTCGCCAATACAACAAGGTAGTTTGCTGTATCGATAAGGTTTCTACTTTTGAGGGGTGTTTTTTCGATCAAAAATCAAATAAGGTAAATGGAAAAGCTGATTATAGTGGATGACGAATATAAGATTATGGATACTCAAGCTGATTATTTGCATAGCTATGATTATCTCTACTACTTCACAATAGAATTTGAGTTATTAATAAAATCGTAAATACCAAACTAAAAGCCCCTGAGGAAAATCCGAAACACCTTTCAGACACTCCCCAGGGGCCATTTCACATCAGATCAAAGCCATCCAAACAAAGCCGCTGACATTCCCGATACCATAGCGATAATGAAGATTATCAGCCAGATTATGAGCCAGCAGAACTGTGAACGTGCGAAGTTCCTGCGGTTTATATTTGTGTTTGAGAAGCTCCATACGATAGCAAGGATCAGTCCGACTACAGGAATAGCAAAGAGAATCGTGTATCCGAAATATCCCCACATTGAGATTGGTCGGAACTGTTCAGGTCCGTTAAAATTTTCATCCATAATTTTTCCTCCTCCTGAAAAAATGAATAGATTTACGATTCAAGAATAGATTGGATCTTATGAGCCATTATGTCAAGTGCAACATCGTTCATACCTGAATTTATTACTATATCGGCAAAGCTCTTTGTCGGCTCGACATACTGGTAATGCATAGGCTTTACGGTCTCGAGATACTGATGGGCTATTCCCTCGAGGTCACGTCCTCTTTCCTTCACGTCACGGATGGCTCTTCTTAAGATACGTTCGTCAGCATCTGCCTCGACAAAGACCTTTATATCTGACATATCTCTTATCCTTTTGTCAGCCAGGACCAGAATACCTTCCAGGACGATGACACGGCTGGGGTTTACCTTGATGACCTTGTCGGATCTGGTATGTCTGGTGAAGTCGTATACAGGCTCCTCAACAGATTCTCCATTCTTAAGTTTCTTTAAATGTTCTATAAGAAGGTCCGTCTCAAACGCGTCCGGATGATCGTAATTTATCTTCTTCCTCTGCTCAAATGTCAGATTGTCATACTTCCTGTAGTAATTATCATAATAAAGGACCGTAATATCATCTTTGAACCTGTCCTTGAGACGATTCGTGAAAGTCGACTTCCCTGAACCGGTTCCTCCTGCAATGCTTATCAATACTGGAGTTCGTTTTTCATTGTCACATGACATATTAAGATCCTTTCAAAAACATTGTTGAAACTTTTCTACGGGAAATTCCGCCCCGTCAGAGGTGGAGCAAAGCCGAAGCTGTATTCAGATATATAAGAAGACTTCCTGCATCTACTATGGTCGTGATTATAGGTGACGCCATTACAGCCGGATCCATTCCGAACTTTGATGCGATAAGAGGAAGGACTCCGCCGACCGACTTTGCCATGATAACCGTGCATATCATAGCTATTCCGATCGTCACTGCAATAAGCGGCTGTGACGGATACATAATCAAAAGTCTTATAACATTAAATAAAGCAAGCGCTGCTCCGCATAGGAGTGCTACCCTGACTTCCTTCCAGAGAACCTTCAGAGCATCTTTTATGCCAATCTCTTTCATAGCAAGAGAACGAATAACTATTGTACTAGACTGACCTCCGGCATTCCCGCCTGTATCTGTAAGCATAGGCACAAAGGAGATAAGAACAGGCATAGCCTGAAAAGCAGCTTCCCACCGTGCAAGTATCCCGCCGCTTATCATATCTGCGATCATAAGTACCATGAGCCATACTATCCTGTGTCTGGAAAGTGTAAACACCGATGTCTTCAGGTATGGAGTCTCGGCAGGTTCTACGGCAGCCATTCTTTCGATATCCTCGGTTGTCTCTTCCTCAATGACATCCATGGCATCATCAATAGTTATGATGCCGACAAGTCTCTTTTCCCGGTCTACTACAGGAAGAGCGATGAAGTCATATTTTTTCATTATATTGGCTGCTTCTTCCTGATCGGTATCGGTCGTAACGCTTATAACGTTATTTTCTGCAAGATCAGAAAGTATCTCGTCGGGCTTTGAAAGCAGAAGAGTCTTTACAGAAATTACCCCATGAAGGACTCTTTTGCTATCCATTACATAGCAGGTATAGATTGTCTCCTTGTCTTCACCGTTTTTTCTTATATAGTCAATAGCCTCTGTTGTGGTCATATCTTCATGAAGCCCTATGAATTCGGGAGTCATTATCGAGCCTGCCGAATCCTCTGGATACTTCATAAAAATATTTATGGTCTTCCTCATCTTTGGATCTGCTGCCTTAAGAACTCTCTGCACAACAATAGCAGGCATTTCTTCAAGCATATCAACAGCATCATCTACAGCGAGGTCATTCACTATGGTATTTAGTTCCTGATCCGTAATAGTATTGATTATCATATGCTGTATGTCCGGTCCGCATTCTACGAATACATCACTGGCCAGATCTTTCGGCAGCATACGAAAAACGATTATCGCTTCTTCCGAAGAAAGCTCCTCAAGAAAGTCAGCCACATCGACCTCATTCATCTCGGCAAGCATCTTCTTTAGCTTCAGATAATCGTGATTTAGAAGAACATCTTTTAATGTCATCTCTTCCTGATTACTCATAATTTCCACCATGCAAACGTAAATTCAACCTGGTATGAAAGTTATGAATGATCCTGTTCCTTAAAAAGGTCAGAGAGCAGGGCACAAAAATAAGGAGGGCAGTGATGCCGCCCAAATAAGTCTCTGCATCTTGTCCCATAACGGAACAGGATCGCCCATACTTCGTTCCGGAGCGTCGTTCATCGTTTGTCCTCCTTTCATTTTCAAACAAAATCCTGCAGCATTTATCTTGTTTTCGCAATTGTCCTAAATATTGTAATAATAAAAAAATGGTTTTTCAAGATGTGTAAGATAATATCATTTAGCTTTCTTTTTTCTTTGTCCCGAATGTTATGAGAAAGAGCATGAAAAAAATCATCACGAATCCTGTCAGATCCCCGGCCGTAAATGGCTGACTGAATACCAAACCGGAAAGCAAGGCCGCCGTTACAGGTTCGGCAAAGCTGTAAAGGATACTTAGATTTGCACCAATCAAGCTTACCCCGCTTATATATAATGTGAAAGCCAGAAGATTCCCGACAACAACTACTATTCCTATTCCGATAACTCCCTTCAAGGATGGTATGTAAGATAGGGTCCATGGTCTTAGAATCAATGCCATTATGGCTCCGCCGAATAGAAATGACCAGCCTTGCAGCATGACCACAGGATATCTATCCGTAAGATAGGGAGCCAGCATGTTATAGACACTTACAAATACAGCACATAAAAGTCCGGTAAAAATAGCCGTAACCGGAGCTCCCAGACTTCCAGGTCTTCCATGGGTAACAATAAGAGAAACCCCGACGATCGCAAGAACTATGGCCCCGATCTCTGCCATCTTTGGCTTTCTTCTTTCAAGAAAACATGTTGTAAGAAGAATGATAAGAGGGGACATATCCTGAAGTATGGTCGCTATCCCGGCTGTCGAAAGCTGTATTGTCAGGAAATAAGTATATTGACAGAAGGTTACTCCGACAATTCCATACAGAAAAAGAAGAAATATATCTTTCTTATTTGAGAGAGGCGCAAGGGTCTTCCTTCCATATCTGGCAAAACAATATATAATGAGAATCATTCCTGCCAGACTAAGTCTTATAGGCACCAGCCAGGAACTATCCATTTTTTCAACTGTAAACAGATATTGGCCAGTGGTTCCGGAAATTCCCCAGCAGGCTGCTCCGATACTTGTTAACAAAGCTCCTTTAATTTTTGTGTTCATTCTTATATTCCAGTCCCACTCATTCAGCATAGATCTTTGCAAGATTTACGAGGATATCCACATTTTTCTCCATATTCCTTATCGGAACATATTCAAATCTGCCATGAGCATTTTCATAGCCGGCTGAAATATTTGGGCATGGCAGCCCACGCTCAGAAAGAGATGAACCATCTGTTCCGCCGCGGAAGGCAAGCTTATGAGGTATCAGACCTGACTCCTTTATAGCCCTTGTAAGATTATCTATCATGAAAGGAACCTTATCTACAGCTTTTTTCATAGACTTGTATCCCATCTCATAGCTATATGTCAAAGTTCCTTCACCATATTTTTCATTGATCGCATCTGCACACATGGTAAGATAATGTTTCCGGTATTCGAAAACCTCCTCGCTGTGGTCTCTCACGATCATTCTAAGAGTAATATGCTCGACATTTCCTTCTATATCGCACATATGATAGAAGCCTTCTCTGCCTTCTGTGAATTGAGGCCTGTCTCTTTCGGGAAACATGCCCATAAATTCGCAGGCGAGATCTATGGCATTTATCATGATATTTTTAGCAGTACCCGTATGAACACTCCTGCCATTAATGGATATGACTGCTCCAATCGCATTAAAGGTCTCATCTTCATAATAGCCGAGATGATCACCATCAAGAGTATATGCTATATCAGCTCCCAGTCTCTTGAAATCAAGATCTTTAGCGAGTCCGCCGACTTCTTCGTCCGGTGTAAAGGCAATGCAGATCTTGCCATGCTCTATTGTCTTGTTTTCCAGGAGATATTCAGCCATGGTCATGACCGCAGCGATTCCAGCCTTGTCATCTCCGCCCAGAAGAGTAGTTCCATCTGTAAGGATCAAATCCTCTCCTATATAATTTTTAAGATTCGGAAAATCCGATACTTTCATTACTATATTTTTATCCTTGTTTAAAATAATATCCCCGCCGTCATATGACTTAAGGACCCAGGGCTTCACATCTTTTCCAGGAGCATCAGGTGCCGTATCAAGATGAGAAATCAAAGCAAATGGTCTTACGCCTTCCTTGGTTGCCGGGACATTTCCATAAACCAGACAATGTTCTTTATCAAAAAAAGTATCTTCCGCCCCTATCTCATTTAATTCATCATACAAAAGTCCGGCAAGATCAAACTGCGCATCCGTGGTCGGGCTGGTCTTTGATACAGCAGATGACTCAGTATTCACCTTTGCATATCTAATCAATCTGTCCCGCACTTTTTCATAAAACTGTCCCATTTTTTCTTTCTCCTTTTCCTTCTTAAGCATATTTTGCTCTAATATTAACATAAAAATAATAAAATTGACCTTAATTCTCCGCTTCACTTAGATCGGCTGCTGTCTCTTATATTGATGGCTTTCTTCAAAAGGAGTATAATTTGATGCCGAAAATGTTTAAAAACAAAAAAGGAGCGACATGGACCTTACATCTATCACATTTGGCGGAGATGCCCTTGGCTATTCTTTTGCCCGGGAGATTTACCATACTTACGGAATCAAAACCATAGTCAATGCCTCAGTAGTACAAAAATATACAGCATATAGCAGATTCACGACCTATCAGGTCTTTGAGAATGCCGATCGTGAAGATATTATGATGGACTGGCTAAGAAAAAACGCCGGCCACTTCGATGGCAGACCTCTGGTATTCGGCGGAGCCGGGGACTGGAGAGCCAGGACCTTATCTATGCACAAGAAAGAACTTACTGATCTTGGATATGTTATTCCTTACATAGATTTCGACCTTCTGGACAAGATTACTCAGAAGGACAGATTTTATGCAATATGTGACCATTTAAATGTCCCATACCCAAAGACGCTAGTCCTGCCTTTTGGAGAGTATGATGAATCTATCCTTCGGGGAACCGATATGGAAGTCATAGATTCTAATGTTTTCAGAGAGCTTGAATATCCATTGATTGCAAAGCCATCTAACTCAGCAGGCTGGCACAATGCAAACATTCGAGATAAACACAAGGTCTATCTCATAAACTCGCCTGAAATGATGGAGCAAGTCTTCAACGATATTGCATCTTCAGAATACAGCTATGCTCTGCTTCTTCAGGAAGTCTTGTCTCAAAGCGACGAATCACTCCATTCTGTCACGACATTTTCTGACAAGAATGGAAATATGATGATAGGTGTAACAGGTTCAGTCCTTGTTCAAGACAGGTCTGCTACAGGTATAGGAAACCCGCTATGCATACTGGGCGACGAGCGGAGAAAAGACCTCCTCGACATGGCTGCAAAATTGCTTAAGGAAATGAAGTACGAGGGATATGCGAATTTTGACGTCATGGACGACAAAGACGGCAAGCCGAGATTTCTCGAAGTGAATACAAGACCCGGAAGAAACACCTATTACGTTTCTCTAGCCGGCTGCCCATTTGTTAAACCCATGGTTGAACATTATGCATTCAGACGAGATCTGAGGGATGCTATGAGTCCTGAAGAACTTGCCGCTGACAAACCATTTCTTTTTTGCATGATTCCTAGAAGCATAATTGAGAAAGAGACCCATGGCAGCAAGAAAGAACGTGCTCTAAAGCTTTATGATGATAAAGCATGGGGCAGCCCTATTCTCTGCAAGGATGATTCTTTACGGCAAAGATTCTGGGCCCGAATCAATTTTGAGCATATGAAGAGCAAGTTTTGACAATAGAGATCTTTATAAAAAACTCGATGATCCTTTTTAGAAGATCATCGAGTTTTTATTATGTATTTAATTTTATATAAATCCAGCCTTATTCTTCGCCGACAGCCATCTTCTTTACAGCTTCAAACCCTTTTCTTACAGGAGGAAGAGCTATAACAGCAAGTGTTATTGCGGCCTCCAGCCCTAGATAAGCTCCGTTATAAGCAAGTGAATAAACTACTCCGCTCTTAAAACCATAGTCGCTGGCATACATTCCAAAAAAGATCCATCCCGAAAGAAACGAGAAGAAATATCTGCCAAGAACTGCTGCAATATATCCCTTATATAGACCATATTTTGATTTGGAAAAAATTCCCGATAAACCGAGAGCTCCGAATGCAAAGATATAATCTGTCATCATCTGAGGAAAGCTTAATATATAAGGATCAACAAGAAGCTGAAGGATCCCGTATGCAATCCCGGCAAGGAGCCCATCCCCTATACCATACCAATATCCAATCAAAGTGATAAAGAGCATAGAAAGAAGAGTTACAGATCCGCCCATCGGCATCTTTATGAGCTTGATATTGGATGTTATGAATCCAATTGCTATGGCCATTGCCGAGAATGCAATCTGTTTTGCACTTAGCTTCCTGCCACGATTAAATATCAGATTTCCCAGGACAAGAACCAGGAGCATGATAATCACAAGAAGCGTAAAACCAGCAGTTGTTGGCATAAAAGTGCCATCTTTCATTTTTGTAACAAACATAAAAAAAGAACCTCCCTAATTCGCAGGGGGTTCATATGTATGAATAAGCTTCCTTTCGCCGGTATTATCCGGATCAAGTAGTTAAGGGTCAGTGGAAATCCACCTCTCAGCATCATGCGCCCCCAGCAGTTATTAAATTTTTAAGCAGTGAATATATTAGCTGTATAAGAAATATTTGTCAAGTTTTGAAAAGCTCTGCCGAAGCAGAGCTTTTCTATTTTGTTCTTTTTCCTTTTTCCCCCGACAATATATTAAAGACAAATAATGTCTGCTGCCGGCTATAACTAGCTATTAAAGATTAATATCAAGCTCTTTGTAAGCTTCTATATATTTATCAAGCATATCTTCTACAGAAAGTCCGATCAATTCAGCTCCCTTTTCCATATATGCTCTGTCGCATCCTCCCGCAAAATTTGAATTCTTGAATTTCTTCTTGACTGACTTAAGATTCAAATCTTTAGAAGAATGTGATGGATACATCCTTAATATTGCTCCGAATAGTCCTGAAAGTTCATCTGTTGCCCAAAGATATTTTTCCATTATATGCTCTGGTGCGGGAAGTTCAGGATTAAAATCGCTATTATGAGTCATGATGGCATGGCTGACTTCCTTGCTTACTCCATTCTCATCAAGAAGTTCTGCGGTCTTTATTGTATGAACATCTCCATCAGGCCATTTTTCCCAATCGAGATCATGAAGCAGTCCGACTATAGCCCAGAAATCAGCATTATCGGGATCATATTTTTCAGCGAAATATCTCATCAATTTGCTTACAGTCTCACCATGTTCTATATGAAAATCATCATCATTATATTTCTTTAAAAGAGCAAGTGCATCAGAATACGAAATTCCTGCATCTCCTCTTTTGCCTTCTTTTAATCCTGGATAATCAACTGCCATATCATTCCTCACAATCAATGTTTAATACAAGGGAACTACAGCTCCATCGTACTTATCTTCAATAAATTTCTTTACTTTATCTGATTTAAGTGCATTTAAAAGAGCAATGGTCTTAGCTGTCTTTTCTTCGCCTTTTCTTACAGCTATAACATTTCCATATGTCTTTGCTCCGAGTGAATCCTGATCTTCAAGTGCAAGTGAATCATTTTTGTAGGAAAGTCCGGCCTCGATCGCATAATTGCCATTGATAACAGCTATATCAAGATCCTGAAGTGATCTTGGAATCTGTGCTGCCTCCAGCTCCTTTATTTTAAGATTCTTTGGATTGTCTGTAATATCAGCAACCGTTGATTTAATATCATTTTTATCCTTAAGTTTGATAAGACCGTTTGCCTCCAGAAGAAGAAGGGCTCTTGCCTCATTAGTTGTATCATTAGGCACTCCTACTGTGGCACCGTCCTTAAGATCATCTAATGACTTTGTCTTTCCGGGAAAAATACCGAAAGGTTCATAATGAATCGTACCTGCGACCTTTAGATCTGTCCCGTTTTCCTTGTTATAAGAATCAAGATAAGGCGTATGCTGGAAGTAGTTGGCATCAAGATCGCCTGCCTGAAGTGCTACATTAGGCTGAATATAATCCGTATATTCCTTGACTTTCAATTTCCATCCCTTAGCCTCCAGCTCGCTCTTCGCAGCTTCAAGGATTTCTGCATGAGGACTTGGTGATGCGCCAACAAGGATCGTGGTATCGCTTCCACTCGCCTTGGGAATTTCGCCTGTGTCTGCTACAGTCTCTGTTTTTTTTGAAGACGTCTTAGAATCCGTCTTTTTTGCTCCCGATCCACAGCCTGTCAGGATAAAGGCTGCTGCCAGTATCGTGGTCAAAATTCTTTGTCCGTTTTTGTTCATAATCTTTTTCCTCCTGCTTAATTAATGCAAGTTAACAGTAATCTATCGGATACGCTTATCTGTTTTCCGTGATATGCGATTACCGAGCATCTGGATGATCTGAACGATGATTATAAGCAGAATCACTGCAGCTACCATCATTGCAAATTCATATCTGTAATATCCGTATCTAACTGCTATATCTCCAAGACCGCCGCCGCCTACGAAACCGGACATACATGAATATCCGACTACATTGGCGAGAACAAGCGCAATACCAAGTATGATGGAAGGCCTGGCTTCAGGAAGAAGCACCTTAACAATGATCTGCCAGTCAGTAGCCCCCATTGAACGAGCAGCCTCTATAACTCCTGAATTTACTTCTGAAAGTTCACCTTCTATTACTCTGGCTATATATGGAGCCGCCGAAACGATAAGCGGAGGGAGTATGGCCTTTACTCCTATTGTCGTTCCGACCATAACACGTGTCAGGGGACGCACAAGGAGAAGAAGTATGATAAAAGGAATGGACCTTAAAATATTAGTGATAACTCCTATTATAGAATTAAGTATCGGCATAGGATGGACTCCGCCGGGTTTTGTGACTACAAGAAGGAAGCCGAGTGGGAGCCCTATAAGATAACCCACTAGTGTTGAAAAAAAGACCATATAAATAGTCTCAAGAGTTCCTGTTACTAACAGTGAAACAAAAGTACTATCTAAGCTCATCTCTGCCCACCTCCTCATAAGGAATACCTGTACTCATTAAATATTGAAGTATCTCCCTTTGCTGGAATTCATCCTCAGGTGTCTGTATAACCATCTCACCATAGGAAAGCCCTCCGACAGCCTTTGTGTGGGCATAAAGAATATTTATTGGAGCCTTGGTTTGAAGCACTATATTCGCTATAAGCGGCTCACCTGACTTTCTGCCGTCAAATGTAATACGATAGAGCTTTCCGTTAGTGAATTTTACATCTCGCATAGCATCACCAAGAATCAGATCTCGCCCTATCTTTGTCTTTGGAGCCATGAAGATCTCATCTACGGAACCACTCTCAGCTATCATTCCGTCATTAATGATGGCTACCCTGTCGCAGATCCTTGAGATAACATCCATCTCATGGGTGATAACAACGATAGTTATGCCCAGCTCTTTATTCAGTTTCTTCAAAAGTTCCAATATTGAATTGGTGGTATTGGGATCGAGTGCCGATGTGGCCTCATCGCAAAGAATAACCTCCGGCCTTGTAGCCAGAGCCCTCGCAATGGCGACACGCTGCTTCTGCCCTCCGGAGAGCTGAGAAGGATAGGCTCCTTCTCTTCCTCCAAGATCTACAAGATCAAGAAGATATCTGGCTCTTTCCTCGGCTTCTTTCTTCTTAACTCCTCTGATCTCAAGGGGAAATGTAACATTCCTTAAAGCATTCCTTTGATCAAGAAGCTGAAATTGCTGAAAGACCATACCCATTTGCTGTCGGATGCGTCTTAACTCTTTCTGGGATGCCAGTGAGAGATCCTTTCCGTTAAAAATGACCTTGCCCTCTGTAGGTATCTCAAGATAATTCATGCATCGAACCAAAGTAGACTTTCCCGCTCCGGAAAGACCGATTATGCCGTATATCTCTCCTCTTTGAATATCGATATTGATATCCTTAAGTGCTTCTACCGTGTCACCTTTGCCTGTAAAGGTCTTATTAAGGTGCCTGATGGAAAGGATCGGAGCCTCACCATCATTTCCAGAAATATTAATTTTTTCTTCCATTAGCAGCTGTTCCTTAATAGTTATTATTGAAAAGTTTTCACTATATTATCATATTTTTGTATTACGTCAATAGGATTTTTTTCATAATTGACAATTAATCGAATACGTATTCTCCGATAGCAAATTTCTATTGATTTTATCCGAATACTTTATCTGTTTCGCTTTCCTGAAACTGCCTTGTGAAAAGATCATAATAATAGCCCTTATTTTTCATCAATTCCTTATGAGTACCTTTTTCGACAATACGACCTTCTCTTACTACAAGAATAATGTCAGCATCAACTACTGTCGAAAGCCTGTGGGCTATCATGAAACTTGTCCTGCCTTTTATGACTGTTTGTATGGCCTTTTGTATTTTCCGTTCAGTCAATGTGTCAATTGAAGATGTTGCCTCATCTAAGACAAGAAGTCTGGGATCTGCGAGAATGGCTCTGGCGAAGGATAGAAGCTGTTTCTCTCCTGTAGAAAGAAGATCTCCTCCCTCTCCGACCTCAGAATCAAGCCCTGATGGCATTTTGTCAATAACACTTCTTGCGTCAACAAGGTCAATGGCATGCATTATCTCATCATCCGTGGCATCAGGTTTCCCGTATTTAAGATTATCTCTTACTGATCCTGAAAAAAGATGCGGAGTTTGAAGAACATATCCAAGATTGCTGTGAAGCCAAAGCTGACTCCTCTCTCTTACATCCTTTCCATCGATAAGGATCTCTCCTTCTGTCGGTTCAAAGAAACGGCATACAAGATTAACCAGAGTGGATTTGCCTGCTCCGGTCTCACCTACTATTGCAACATTAGTGCCTGCAGGAACAATAAGATTAAAATTCTTAAGAACATAATCATCTTCACTCTTGTATTTAAATGAGACATTCCTGAATTCCACATCGCCTTTAAGCGGCTCCCAGTTCTCCTTCCTTGGATTGAAGGTATCTCCGTATTTTTCTATGACAGCATCACTGTCTGAGACATCGGATTCAGTCCTCATGAGTTTTGTAAATCTCTCCATATTTACCTGAGACTGGATAAGGAGGGCATAATCAGAAACAATAGTTTGAATCGGATCCATTATATTTTGTGCATACGTCATGAAAACAGAAAGAGTTCCTATAAGCATGAGCCTGTGCATTGTAAGCAGACCGCCTCGCCAGAGGACAAGCGCCAATGCCAGCGATGAAAAAAGCGCTACCGAAGAATTGAGGAAAGCCTGATTCCTGGTTGCATGCACACTGGTGCGGCGCATTTTTTCCGTATCATCTTCGAAATCTTCTGCTATCTTTCTTTCGATAACAAGATTCTTTATCGTTAAGGCACCTGAAATTCCTTCATTAAAGTCACCGGTTATCTTCGAATTCTGTTCTCGTATCTCCCGATGGAGCTTAATAAGCTTCTTCTGCACGAAGTAAATAATTAAAGCTGCTGCCGGAATAAGCAAAGCAAGCAAAAGCCCAAGCTGCCAGTTTATGGACAACATGACCAGAAATACTCCTATAAGATAAGTTCCTTCCCAGACATAGTCCATTAATATCCAGGAAAAAACCATTCCTATCCTTCCTGTGTCACTCATGACCCGGGCGTGTATATAGCCTACGTTATTTTCATTATAATAAGAAAATGACAAGGTCTGAAGATGCGAAAAGCTTGCATTTCTAAGGTCACGCGAGACAGAAACTTCCATATCGGCAGCCATTTTTGTCGATATAAAGTTAAGAGCTGCCTGGCAGACCAGAATAAGGGCATAGCTTATACCGAAAATAACTATTCCGTTCAAAGTTTTTTCGCCTATGAAGTGGTTGATGGCATATCTGTTAAAAAGCGGAGTCATAAGGTCTAATGCAGAAAAAAGCATACCCGTTATAATCATGATTGCGGTTTTTTTCCTATAGTCCTTGAGATAAGGGAAAATATCCGGGATTCCAAAGAAGCGTGTCTTTGTCTCTTTACTCATCTTCTTCACCTCCTGTCTGAACATCATAGACCTTCTTGTAAAGTCCGTTCATTTTGAGGAGCTCCTCATGAGTTCCCTCTTCTGCCACTCTTCCATTATCAAGGACTATTATGTCATCAGCATTCATGATCGTAGTGATACGATGAGCAATAAGAATTGTAGTAGCACCTGAATTCTTTTTGGCAAGAGCCTCTCTTATCTTTGCATCCGTCTCTGCATCTACCGCAGATAGCGAGTCATCGAAGATCCTGACCGGAGTGTTGCTGATTATCATCTGAGCAATTGCGGCTCGCTGTTTCTGACCTCCGGACAATGTGACTCCTCTCTCACCGACTTCTGTATCAAAGCCCTCCGGGAAACTCTCTATAGTATCCAGGAGACTGGCTGTTTTCGCCGCATCCCTTATCAACTCATGTGATTTCTTTTTGATACTGATTCCTATATTCTCTTCAAGCGATCTTGAGAAAAGATATGGTTCCTGAAGAACCAGACCTACATTCTTCCTGAGATAGGACCTCTTTATGTTTCTTATATCAACTCCGCCTATGGTAATTTTTCCATTTCCTTCTTCAAGATCGTACATTCTTAAAAGAAGGTTTGCTATGGTGGACTTTCCAGAACCGGTCTTTCCAAGGATTCCGACCGTTGAACCAGCCTTGATCTTTAATGTCAGATGATCAAGTATATTTCTGTTTCCGAAACCGAAAGTGACATCATCGAATACAATATCACGGTTCATTGGGACTTCTTTCGCATTTTCCCGGTCTTTCTCAATCTCGGAATTCATTATATATGCGATCCTGTCTATAGATACTCCGGCTTTACTCATCTGGCTTATGGTGCGGCCAAGCATTCTTACCGGCCAGATCAGCATTGTGTTGTATGAGAAAAATGCAATATATTCTCCGGCTGTTATCTGCCCTTTTACAGCCAGCCAGGCTCCCAGAAGCACAATGGTAAGTACCTGGAGACCGGAAAACAAATCTGCCGATGAAAAATACCATGAAAGAGTTGTATTTATTCCTCTCCAGAGGCCAAAATAATATTCATTTTGCTTCTGGAATTTATCTCTTTCATATCTTTCTCTTCCGAAGGCACGGACTACCCGTACTCCGGTCAGATTTTCCTGAGCTATGGCAGATAGTTTTCCTTCTTCCTCATCAGCCTTTTTGAATTTTCTGCCGAATTTTCCAAAGAAATAAACAGCATATAAAACAAGTATAGGTATATATATTAGAGCAACTCTGGTAAGTACCTTGTTCATACCGGCCATAAATATCAAGGCGGATACGATGAGAATAATTATCCTTATGGCTGAAGTAAGCTGCTCCGAAAGAAACACCTTGACAGTCTCTACATCGGAGGTGCATCTCTGGATAATATCTCCAGTCTTATTCTCCATATGCCATGAATAAGGCAGATTTTCAATATGTTCAAAAAGTGAATTTCTCATGGTCATGACAAGCTTTTCAGATCCCTTTGAGTTATTAAGTACAAAAAGGTATCTGAAAAGTGCCGCAAGTGCTGCGACGCAAATAACCAGGAGTGCGACTACGAAAAGATGTGATTTTAGATAGGGGACGCCACCCAGAAGGGAAACTGCTGCTTTTTTCATTCCCGTGAAATCCGGTTTTTTGTTATCAATAACAAAATCGACAGTAAAGCTTATGATCTGGGGATTAATAAGGTCCAGAACTGTTACTGCGAAAGCTGCAAGGATACTAATTACAAAATATCTCTTGCTTCCTTTCAGGAAAAAAAGCAGCAGTCCCGCCTTCGAATATTTTTTCTCAGACATTATTGGATCCTCCGCTGAATAATCTTTAGTTGTTTCTTTTTCCTTTTTCTTTTGCCGTCAGACTACTCTTGGAGCAGCCTCTATTGAACAGATATCCCTGACTATCTCCCCGGCAATGAGAAGACCTGCCACACTGGGCACGAAGGCTGTGCTTCCCGGTATATCTCTTTTTTCGGTGCATTTATAAGCAGCACCAGGCGGGCAAATGCAATGTGTTCTACATGATATAGACATATCATTAATGGGTCTTCTGGGTTTTTCCTCCGAGTAGACAACTTTAAGACCTTTGACTCCCCGCTTTTTAAGTTCCCGTCTCATGACTCTGGCCAGAGGGTCGACCCTGGTCTTATAGATATCCGCAACATTAAATTTGCTTCCGTCAAGCTTGTTTCCGGCTCCCATGGAACTTATTACCGGAATGCCTTTTTCTTTTGCCTTCATTATAATTGCTATCTTTGCCGTGACTGTATCAACGGCATCAACAACATAATCAAATTTTTCCCAGGGAAAATCATCAATATTTTCTCTAAGAACAAAAGTCCGATGGATAATAACCTCTGCATCAGGATTTATATCAAGTATGCGGTCTCGCATGACCTCGGCCTTGTATTTGCCAACCGTTGATCGGGTAGCTATTATCTGCCTGTTCAAATTTGTGAGACAGACCTTATCGTCATCGATAAGATGAAAATGGTATATACCGCTTCGGACAAGTGCTTCGCAGACATAGCCTCCGACTCCGCCGATCCCGAAGACAGCAACCGTAGAATCCTTTAACTTTTCCATGGCTTCATGCCCAAGAAGAAGTTCTGTACGTGAAAACTGATTTAGCATATTTTAAATTTCTTTCTGCAGGAATTCATATAATTCCTGTCCTCTTGCTTCAAATTTATGACTCATACCATCCTTAGTATAGCTGATAAGCGTTTTTTCGTCATTAAAGTCAAATTTCTCAATGTCTGAAAGAGTTATGGCCGTATAGGAAAAATCCCTGAAATCCTCATCCTTCAGCGTTTCCCTGTACCTCTTATTTTGGCGTAAAAAAGCCTTTTCGGTCGGAATTACAAAAAGGATGCCATCTCTGATGAAAAATCTTATCTGCCTTCCATCAATCATTTCCGGACATTCTCCGAGACTTTTCAGTCCATCATTATATCCATCCTTTATCTTGATATATCCACCATAAGCTCTGTCATTACGAAATTTATCAACATTTATGGCTTTTATTATAAAGAAGACCAGTACTATAACAATGACAAAAATCACCACAAGGGTTGAACTCATCTCGAGTGAATTCATTTTTCCCCTCCGCCGCAAATATATTTCTTGAGTGCATCACGCCACTCCGGCATCTTATATTCGCCCGTGATCCTTAACATCATATTGTCAAGAGGCGAAAAAACAGGCCTCATATATTCGTCTTCTACTGTAATATCGTCTATCCTGATACCGGCGAACTCCAATATGGCCTTTACATATTCCTCTCTTGTGCAGAAGCCTTCGCATGAAGCATGAAAGATCCCGGTCTCCTTTGAAGAGATCATATGTATAAGGAAATCCGTAAGAGCATCGCAGCTTGTAGGAGTCGAATAACCATTATCAGGAAGCACCAGTCTGTCTCCGGCAGAAGCCTTCTTTATTACCTTATCAACAAAGCTTCTGTTTCCATAACCATTTCCATGTCCATAGACCCAGGAAGACCTTACTATTATATAATTGCTGTTTATTGTCTCAACAAAATGCTCACCCGCCAGTTTGCTTCTTCCATAAACTGAAAGAGGCCTGGGATCCGAGAATTCGTTTAGCGGAGTTTTATTTTTACCGGTAAAAATATCATCCGAGGAAATATAGATCATCCTGGCCTTGTGATCTTCAGCAGCCCGGGCCAGGTTACGCGCTCCTATAGAATTCACTTTGTATGCGTCATCCGGACTTTCCTCGCAATGCCTTACATCGGTGATCGCAGCGCAGTTTATTATTACATCAGGCTCGATCCTGTCGGCATATTCAAGGATCTTGTCCTGATCCTGAACCGGAAACTCCTTATCTGTAGTAAAGACCTCCTTGTCTTTAAGTTTCTCCGCAAGGACACGGCCTATGGTACCATCTGCCCCGGCTATCCATATTTTTGACATAATTATCTCCTTAGTTCAGATCTCCTGTTTTTTGCTCGATCAGACGAAGTACAATTAGCAGCATGACAATAGCAATCAATAGACCAGCAAAAACATTTTTTATAAATCCCGTTATTACATATGCGGCGAGCGATACAGCTGCAACTGTCAAAGCATAGGGGAGCTGGGTCGTCACATGATTAAGATGATGACACTGGGCTCCCGCACTGGACATTATTGTTGTATCACTAATGGGAGAACAATGGTCTCCGCATACAGCCCCTGAAAGGCAGGAAGCTATTGATATCACCATCATTTCTCCTCCCGGGAATACATTAAGCACTATGGGTATCAATATGGAAAAAGTTCCCCAGGACGTTCCTGTTGCAAATGAAAGTCCTACAGCAACCGCAAAAATAATGGCAGGAAGGAAGGATTGAAAAGTATTTGCACTGGCTCCGACAGCGTTTCCAACAAATGTTGCAGCCCCCAGCAATTTAGTCATTCCTGAAAGAGTCCAGGCAAGAGTAAGTATGAGAATTGGAGCGACCATCTGCTTGAACCCTTCAGGGAAGCAGCCTGTAAAATCAGAGAAGGATATTATCCCTCTAAACATATAGAAGAAAAATGTAAAAGCAAGTCCTATAAATCCTCCTATAACAAGCCCTACAGAAGCTGATGCGGAAGCAAATGCAGTCACCAGATCTACTCCATCAAAGAAACCGCCGGAGTAAAGCATTCCGGCAACTGATCCTACTATAAGTACAAGTACCGGAAGTACAAGATCTATTACCTTTCCCTTTTCATTAACCACTTCGTTATCATCACTGCTGTATTCATCAGCATATGATGTAAAAAGATCACCTTTAAGCGCATTCTCTTCATGTTTTCTCATGGGACCATAGTCAAAATTTCTGACTGTTATATAGATCATCATAACGATAGTAAGAAGCGCATAATAGTTATAAGGAATAGTTCTCAAAAATACCAGGAATCCATTTATATTTGAATCCGATGGAACACTTGAAGTGACTGCTGCCGCCCATGAAGAAATAGGAGCTATTATACATACGGGAGCTGCCGTAGCATCTATTAAATATGCAAGCTTCGCTCTTGATATATTGTGTCTGTCTGTAACAGGCCGCATTACGGATCCTACTGTGAGACAGTTAAAATAATCATCTATGAAAATCATTACTCCAAGTGCAATAGTGGCAAGCTCAGCTCCCATCCTTGTTTTTATATGCTTAGCCGCCCATCTTCCAAAAGCTGCTGAACCACCTGCCTTATTCATAAGTGCAACCATTGATCCCAGCATAACCAGGAATACAAGTATACCGACATTTGATGAATTCGCAAGCTTCGCTACCATACCCTGATCTTTGTTAAAGAAAAGAGTATTGAACATAAGCTCCATATTAAAATTAGAATACAGAAGTGCCCCGGTAAAAATACCCAAAAAAAGTGATGAATAAACTTCTTTTGATATAAGAGCCAATACTATCGCAACAATAGGCGGCAGGAGCGAAAATACTGTCGAATCAAAAGGACTCTTATAATTCTTAAGATGCTGTACATCCATAGGATGTGCCAGAGTATTAATAATCAATATCATTAAAAGAACCAGAATTACTATCAATATGGCTCTTTTATATCTCTTTTTCATAAAATCCCCCTTAAAAAACCTTCTTTTTGCCACTAATAACTATTCCGTAACTGAAGTGTCAATATCAGGCACTATCATTAAAGTATAGTCAGGATATAAATTCTTCACCTTTTCTTCCACTTCTTTTAAGCCCTGACTTCTTTCTACATCAAAGCTTAATACGACATCAAAACGCATTCTTTTGGCTTCAATATCCACAAAGAAACCATGAAGCTGGACAACAAAGGGAAGCTTCTTTACTTCGTCTGAGACCTTCTTCCTCATGTCTGCTATCTCTTTATTTTTTGTATTTACTGCATAAATTCCAACGCCTGTAAGAATTACACCGGTTTCCTTAAATACCCTGAATTCTATTTTTCTTGTAAGCCTGTCTATTTCATCTGCCGTCATTGTATCATTCACTTCAATATGAACAGATGCATATTCTTTTTCGGGACCATAATTGTATAGAACAAGATCATAGGCTCCGCCAACCTCTTCTTCCTCACATATAAGCTTTTTTATCTTGTTGGTAAGGTCAAAATCGCCTCGGCTGCCTATTATGTCATTAAGTGTATCCCTTATCATTTCAATTCCAGACTTTATAATAATAACAGATATCACTATACCTACTATTGATTCAAGTGATATATTGAAAAACCTGTTTATAAGAGCCGTAGCAAGTACTGAGAAAGATAGAACCGCATCGCCCAGAGCATCTTTGCCTGACGCTTCAAGCGAGCCCGATTTCACTTTTTCTCCCTGTGATACCACATATTTGCCCAGCACAATCTTTACAACTACTGCTACTGCTATGATAAGGAGCGAAATAGTATTATATTTCGCTGATACAGGATCAATTATTTTCTTTACGGATTCTACTGCAGATTGAATTCCGGCGTATAAAACAATTGCCGAAACAAGAAATGCTGACATATATTCTATTCTTCCGTAACCCAGAGGGTGCTTTTTATCAGGAGCCTTGGTCGAAAGCTTCGATCCTATGATAGTTATAACGGATGAAAGAGCATCTGAAAGATTGTTTACAGCATCAAGGATTACTGCTATGGATCCTGACAGAAAGCCGACTGCAGCCTTGAATATAGCGAGAAAAACATTCGCAAGAACACCGATTATGCTGGTTCTTACTATCACTTTTTCTCTGTCTGACCTGCCGGAATCCAAGTCTCCAATTATTACAATTTTATCTTTTTCTTCCATAATTTCACTTTTTTCTAAAAAAGACCCGGAAAAATTTCCTGAAAGGAAAGTTTCCGGGCCTTTAAAGACCGGAAATCCGGTCTAAATTATAACTCAGTGATAAGATCGAGACATCTGGAGTCGTTCATTTCTCTACATATATCCAGGAACTTATCAAGCGGGACATCATGAAGCTGATTCTTTGAACCTCTGACATTTATGGAAACAGTCCGGTTAGAGACTTCTTTGTCACCTATTACGATAACGTAAGGATCCTTATAATTCTTATACTTCTTTATCTTAGTATTCATATTGTTGTCAGTATAATCTGCCTCGGTCCTTATATGCATCTTCATAAGGGCATGATCTATCTCCCTCGCATATTCATTATGCTCAGTTCTTATCGGAACAATTCCCACCTGTACAGGTGACATCCAGAAGGGGAAGGCTCCCTTGAAATTCTCGATAATGATTCCCAAGAATCTTTCAATAGAGCCGAATATGGCACGATGAAGTACAACAGGTATCTGCTCAGATCCATCCTTGGCTGTATATCTCAATCCGAAGTTTCTGGGAAGCTGGAAATCAAGCTGCACTGTTCCGCACTGCCACTCACGTCCAAGAGCATCCTTGATCTGAAGATCTATCTTAGGACCATAGAAAGCTCCATCGCCTTCATTTACTTCGTAATTACCTTTTCCATATTTCTTATCAAGAATGTTTCTCAATGTCTCTTCGGCACTGTTCCAGAGCTCTATATCTCCCATAAAGTCGTCCGGTCTTGTTGAAAGCTCTGCTCTGTATGTAATTCCGAAAGTCTTGTAGATCTCATCTGCAATATCGAGTATATCTGCAATCTCTGATTCGATCTGGTCTTCGCTTATAAATGTATGGTCATCATCCTGTCTGAATTCCTGAACTCTTAAAAGTCCATTCAGCTGGCCTGTCTTTTCTTTTCGATGAAGTACGTCATATTCTGAATATCTGATGGGAAGCTCCTTGTATGAACGGGGCTTTCTCTTGAATTCCATCATAGCATTTGGACAGTTCATAGGCTTTGCTGCCATTGTGTCTATGGCATCGAGTGAGAACTTAAGATCTCCGTCCTTACCAGGAATGATGAACATGTTGTCCTGGTAATGAGCCCAATGCCCGCTCACAAGCCAGAGCTTCTTATTATTAATAAGAGGAGCCGAGATCTCGCTGTAGCCGTGAAGTGTCTGAACTTCTCTTGAATAGTTAAGAAGACATTGATAAAGCTGCCATCCTCTTGGAAGCCAATAAGGCATTCCCTGCGCAGTCTCGTTGAACATGAAAAGTTCAAGTTGAGGTCCAAGTTTCTTATGATCTCTTTCCATGGCTTCCTTTACCATGGCAAGATGATCTTTAAGCTGCTTCTTGTCCGGGAAAGCATAGAGATAAATTCTCTGCATCTGATCCCTGTGCTCATCACCTCTCCAGTAAGCACCTGATGTTGACTTGATCTGAAATGCCGCATTCATGAGATCCTGAGAATTCTCAACATGAGGTCCACGGCAAAGATCTACATAATCATCTCCTGTATAATAGACAGTAATCGTCTCATCTTCATCAAGATCATTTATGATCTCCGTCTTGAACTTCTGATCCTTGAATATCTGAAGTGCTTCGTTTTTTGAGACTTCCTTTCTGGTCCAGTTTTCCTTACGCTTGATGATCTCATGCATCTTGTCTTCGATAGCCTTGAAATCGTCCTTTGTTATTGCAACCGGCAATACAAAGTCATAATAGCAGCCGTCGGCGATCTGAGGCCCTATGGCATACTGTACATCCTTTCCGTAGAGCTCGATCACTGCTTTTGCAAGAATATGCGCAAGCGAATGACGATAAACACTTAGATATTGTTCTTTGTCCATATTAAATTTCCTCCGATGTTTTTTCTAACTTAGCGGGACAACCAGTCCCACCCGCAAAACATTTAGATACTTTGCCTATTCTACTCTTTGCAGCTAGGATTTACAACCTTGCCCTTTATAAAGACTTGCCATACAGATCCATGATATATGAAGAAAAGAAGACAGGCACTGCCCATCTTCTTTATCTTTACACATATGAAATTTTTATAAATCAATCTCCGAATACAGCCTTATAATCCTTTTGGAATTTCACAATGCCTTCATCTGTCAGAGGATGATGAAGCATCTGCATGATAACCTTATAAGGAACAGTTGCTATGTCTGCTCCGGCAAGAGCGCATTGTGTCACATGAAGAGGATTGCGCACGGATGCAGCAATTATCTCTGTATTGATATCCGGATAATTCTGGAAGATTTCAGCGATTTCTTCGACCAGATCAATACCAGGGGTAGATATATCATCAAGACGTCCAAGGAATGGAGAAACATAAGAAGCACCGGCGCGTGCAGCAAGCAGTGCCTGATTTGCCGAAAAAATAAGAGTGCAGTTGGTATGAATTCCTTCACTGCTTAAGGCCTTTATTGCTTTTAATCCTTCTGCAGTCATAGGAATCTTTACTACCATATTTTTATGAAGAGATGCTATCTCTCTTCCTTCCTTGATCATACCCTCACAATCTACGGTAGTTGCCTTTACTTCACCTGAAATCGGTCCGTCAACGATCTCTGTGATTTCTTTTAAAACTGTTATATAATCGCGGCCTTCCTTTGCTATAAGAGAAGGATTGGTTGTAACACCAGCAATTACCCCCATTTCATTTGCTTCCCTGATTTCATCAACATTCGCTGTGTCAATAAAAAACTTCATGATACTTTCCTTTCTACTTCCAAATGAATAGCTGCGACAAGATATTTCTGAGCGCATCCCCTTTAGTAAAAAGTCCGCCGCAGTCCGGATCACCTTCCAGTGATCTACTAAAAGTATATTATAAAGGTTAACGTCTTCCATATCCACCCCCAATGGTTCCGCAAACTCCTTGAAAATATCGTATCAGGCATTAATATCTCTTGTTCCGTTATTCGATTTGTGCACTATTATCAATTTGTATCTTTAATTTTTGTATACTTTTCAAAATAAGCTATATGAGTACTTTTGTTTATTTATAAAAAAAATATAAAATCATTTTTTCTTATTGCTTTTATAAAAAAAGTATTTATAATTGATATTAATGATAATCATTATCAATAAGGAAGTCAAAAGCTTTGGATTTATTGTAAAGTGAGGTTAATTATGCAAAGAAGAACAGTACAGCATGAAACAGTTCTTCAGGATCTGAAAAAAAGGCACGACCACCCCACTGCCGAGATGGTCTACGATTCAGTCAGCAAAACTATTCCTGACATATCGCTTGCCACTGTTTACAGAAATCTGAAGAATATGGCGGATGAGGACGAAATCTTAAGTTTCACTCAAAACGGCAGGGAACATTTTGATGCAATTAACGTTCCTCACATGCATGTTTGCTGCAGAAACTGCGGCAAGATCGAGGACGTATTTTTCCCTGATGGTGAAGAAGGACTCGAATTCAACGACGGCTTCCGTGTAGACAATGTTATCGTTCAGGGTATTTGCAGTGACTGCAGAAAGAAAATGCAGTAAGAAATATTTTTTAATGGAGGAATTTGTTATGGCTAAATGGGTTTGTCCGGTATGTGGTTATGTTTATGAGGGAGATGAACCTCCCAAGGAATGTCCTGTATGCAAGGCTCCCGGTGAAAAGTTCATAAAACAGGAATCGGAAGAGATGACATGGGCTTCTGAGCATGTTATCGGAGTTGCTAAGGATGTTCCTGAAGATATCAAGGAGAGCCTTAGAATGGAATTTCAGGGAGAATGCTCAGAGGTAGGAATGTATCTTGCAATGTCCAGAGCCGCTATGCGTGAAGGCTATCCTGAAATTGGACTTTATTTTGAAAAGGTCGCAAATGAGGAAGCTGTACATGCTGCCAAATATGCTGAAATGCTTGGCGAAGTAGTTTCTCCTGCTTCAAAAGAGAACTTAAAGGTTCGTGCGGAAGCAGAGAATGGAGCTACAGCAGGAAAGACAGCACTCGCAAAGAAATGCAAAGAGCTTAATCTTGATGCTCTTCATGATGCCATCCATGAAATGGCACGCGATGAAGCCCGTCACGGAAAAGGATTCCTTGGTCTCTATAACAGATATTTCAAGAAATGATATTAAGATCATGATTATGAAAAACTCCTCCTGGTTGCGGCCAGGAGGAGTTTTTTCTATAATTGTCTTTGCTTACAGGATCATTTTAAGGAAAGTTGGAATAATTATGATGAACGAAAGTAAAGGAACAGAAAATAATATCAAACGCGTCATGGAAGATGCAGAGAGGTCATTTCATTTCAAATTCCTTGAATGCGAAAATGGGACCGCGCTCACCAAAATGAAGATTACTGATGACCTCTTGAATATACTCGGAATCCCATACGGAGCCTATATATTCAATATGGCAGATCTTACTGCCGGATGTGCCAATCTCTCTCTTGGTAAATATGGTCCCACTATAAATGCCAATATTCAATTCATTAAGTCCGCAAAACCCGGAGATGAGATCTATTGCAGAGCCAATGTGACTCATAAGGGGCACAGAGTCTCATATTTCCATGCAGATGTCTTCAAGATGGATCATGACACAAAGAAAATTATCGCATCTACCGAATTTACTTTCTGCGAGCTTTAAATCACTCGAATCTTTCAGCAACTTTCTTCAGATTACTGATAATGGTAAGTTTTTGCGGGCATATACTTTCGCACTGTCCGCATTGAATACAATCCGACGCCTTACCAGCTGTTAAAGCTATCTCCTTGTAAGACTCATTATCTTTCTCTTTGTCTGCTCCTTCCCTCATGTCCTGGTTATAAAGGGCAAAATATTTAGGAATAGCTATATTCATAGGGCATCCCGGAGTGCAATAGGAGCATCCCGTGCAGGGGAAAGTGATTCCCTTGTTTATAATTTCTGCAACAGTTCTTACAGTCTTCATTTCTATTTCTGAAAGCGGCCTGAAGTCTTCCATATAAGATGTATTATCATCCATCTGCTCAAGAGACGACATTCCGGAAAGAACCATTTTTACATTCGTCTGTGATGCAGCAAATCTTACCGCCCATGAAGGAACAGACATATTCGAATCAAGATTCTTAAGCATTCTTTCAGCATCTTCAGGAACCTTGGCAAGTGTACCGCCCTTAACTGGCTCCATTACGATAACCGGTTTATTATGCTTTACACATACTTCATAATTTTTCCCGGACTGGATCTTCTCAGATTCCCAATCAAGATAGTTGAGCTGAAGCTGTACGAATTCAATCTCAGGATGACGTGTAAGAATTTCATCAAGAAGGTCAGCAGTCGAATGGAATGAGAATCCAATATGTCTTACAAGGCCATTTGCCTTCTTGTCGGCCAGCCATTCAAAGCAATGAAATTTCTCGTATTTATCTATACTATCTCTTTCAATATCATGAATCAGATAATAATCGAAGAAATCCACTCCGGTCTTCTTTCTCTGCTCATCAAAGATCTTGTCCCTGTCTTCAAGCGTATTGATATAGGCGCTGTGAAGCTTTGTTGTAAGAGTATATTTATCTCGGTCCACCCTATCAGTCAAAGCCGCCTTTATTGCACGCTCGCTTTCAAAATTATGATACATCCAGGCTGTATCAAAGTAGGTAAAGCCTCTTTTCAGGAACATATCGACCATTTTCTTCATTTCTTCAATGTCGATCGATGTCTGATCCTTCGGATCCTTAAGCGGCAGTCTCATAAGTCCGAATCCAAGCTTTTTCTCAGGAAAAATATTATCCATGTGATTCCCCTCATGATGATCCCCAGGTGAAATCATCATTTTCCTTTCTTTCATCGCTTCTCTAAGCCTTGACAGAGCCCCGAATTTGCCGGATTAAAGCCATCCATAATCCGGAATTTCAGATTGGCTTTTCAAAGCTTGTCACTATTCGCTTACATCGTAGCTGCAAGATTCCTGCTTGTCAACGGATTTCTATATCATCTACATACGATCCAGCAGAGCATAATTAACCGCATTTTAAATTCCAATCTTCTCTCTCGACACAGCCTTGCTCCATCTCTTATTATTAAACCAGATAAGAATCAGAGTAAGAAGAAGAAGGTAAACGATTCCTGCTGCCGGTTCAACATATCCCTTCTTACCACCGAAAGACCAATAATAGAGCCAGCCTATATGAGCAATAGGATTTATGCTGTAAATATACTGTATTTTACCCAGACTGTCAGGTGACTGGTAGACAGGAGTAAGAATTACTACCAGCATATAGAAGCAATTAATAAATGCCTGAGCCATATTAGGGTCTCTCAGCAGCCCTCCGATAAAAATTCCAAGCTCAGTCAGAAAGGCGAAAAACAGCATCTGTAAAAAGCATAATTTCAAGATATCAGGTCTGAAACCATTAAAAACAGCAATAACTACGCCTACTATCAGAAGAAAAAGAGACAGGATCATATGAAATATGCCTTCTCCTCTAAATACATCCAACGTATCAACCTGATAGGTTTTAAACATTTCAAACAATTCTACGCGATTTGCCGAAGAGACCAATGTCGCGAACATATTGATGAACATCGACAGAAGCATAGTAAGAAACATACCTACAATATAATTTATGGCAGGTGTTTTTCCCTTACTTCCAAGCATATATATGACAAAATAGGAAAAAGGAAATAAGAAAACAAGCATAAAATAATTCATAAAATTAAACCGCAAGGTTTTGAGATTTATTATTACGGTCGTCCAGTATTTGTCTTTTATTTTATCCCACATATGACATTACCCCTTCAGTAAATGCAGGATATTCTATCTCAACCCTTTCCAATATTCCTGCCGCCTCAATTTCATGTAATATATCTTGCATCTCCTCTAAAGATTTTGTATTCAGCTTTATTTTTCTGTAATTATCTGATTCAACTTCCAGATCTTTTCTGCTTTCAAAGATTTTCTTTGCACATTCAGAATTTGAGACCACGAGATTACCTATACATATGCCTGCTCCAAGATACTTTGTTTCATTATTAAAAATCACTTCGCCTTTTTTAAGAATAACCACACGGTCGCAGAGTTTCTTCACTTCCTCCATATCATGTGAAGCAATCAGAATACCCTTCTTCTTCTTTTGATCTTCTATTATCTTCCAAATGCGCTGTTTGCTTGATATATCTACCATAGAGGTAGGCTCATCGAGTATCATATATTCCTTGTCAAGAGCAAGGGGCGCAGCCAAGAGCCATGAGCTTGCTCTGTCCGCCAGAAAGCATATAGCCCTTCTGATCCTTGTACTCAGCCAGCCCGATCTCACCAAGGACCGCTTCTTCAGTCTTCGCCCTTAACGTTCTTTTTTTACCTGTATATCTCAAGGCCACATCTATATTTTCCTTAACGGACAATGCCGGATAAACAGCAGGATATTGAGGGACATATGATAAGCGCTCTAGATAATCATCAGTGCCATCAACATCTATACTTCCTTCTGTAGTAGAAAGAATTCCGAATATCTGTCTTATCAGCGTCGTTTTGCCACTGCCATTCGCACCGACAAGACCCAGGCACTGATTTTTTAGAACCTTGAAATTTATGTCCTTATTGGCTATGACTCCTGTAGCGTATTGCTTTGTTACATGATTAATATTGAGCGACATTATTCTTCTCCCCGCTGCATTTGTTTTCAATAAAATAAGGCAGATTTTGTTTTATTTCTTTAAATTATTTTCTTTTCCATAAATATTCAGATTCGAATCTTGCATAAAATACTAAAGTATTGATAATCTATTTTCAATGGAAATGTTCAATAATTAGCTACTGTGTATTTTTAACTTTTTTATATAAATTGCCTTCAGGTATAACTGTTGATAACTATGTTTCCAGAATCGAAAATACTTCCCTGGCAGCAGAAAGTAAATGTAGAATTTCGTCCTGTTTCAATGTAATATTGATTTGAGCCATTAAGTCATCCTCTGCGGTATTATGCTGATTTTGGTCGATTTTCATTATGCCTGACGGTTGAACTATTGGCTCTTTTGAATTATTGAATTTGCACCATTATATGGACTCTATACTTTTATAGGGCAGAAAATAAGAACTGATGCCCCAAATATTCAGGGCAAGGTTTTATGAAAGGAAAATTATGACCAAACAGGAAATATATGATTATTTAAAAGAAAAAGGCCTCCATTTTGAGGTCACAGAACATCGTCCGGTCTTTTCCATGAATGATCTTGCCGGCGTAGAGCTCCCTTATCCTGAGGCCGACGCCAAGAATCTTTTTCTCCGTGACAATAAGAAGAAAAATTTCTATCTCATAACTGTTGCCGGAGAGAAAAAAGTTGACTTAAAGGCATTCAGGAAAAAGTACGCTACCAAGCCTCTGTCTTTTGCCGATGATACATTGCTTAAGGAAATACTGGATCTTACTCCTGGTTCGGTAACTCCACTTGGACTCATTAACGACAAGGAGCATAAGGTAAATTATTATATCGATAAAGAGCTTGTAGATCTCGGCATGGTCGCTGCCCATCCTTGTGAAAATACAGCTACAGTCTGGCTTAGAACTAATGAACTCATTGATCTTATAAGATCTTTTGGAAATCCAGTTGAAATAGTTGACATAAATAAGCTTAATGAACAAAAAGATTCCTTGTAAATCAAAGAAACCAGAGCCCTTATAAAGATTATAGATCTTCGAAGGGCTCTTGTTTTTGAAATAACTGTTATATTGTTATATATACACTTGACACAGTTCTAAAAATGCTATATATATAAAACAGGAAAACGAAAAAACGATCCTCAAGTATTTCCCCGTGAGACAGGAGGAGAGATGACAATTTTACAAAATTCAGGAGAACCAATCTACAAACAGATCGCCGAGCAGTTCAGACAAGATATTTTAACCGGAAAATTAACTGAAGGTGAATATCTTCCATCCATTCGAAGTCTGGCCAGCGATCTTAAAATATCAGTCATTACGACCATGAAAGCCTATGAAATGCTTGCTTCAGAAGGCCTGGTCACAGCCGTTCCGGGCAAAGGCTATTATGTCAATGCCCAGAATAAGGAGATGCTTAAAGAACAGCATCTTAGAAAAACAGAATCCGCCCTTCTCGAAGCGATCGATGCGGCTGAAGTTGCAGGAATCACCGAAGGAGAGCTTAAGGATATGCTGGACTCATTGATCAAATTAAAAAAGGAAAAAATATAAAGAGCTCTTAACATTCGATCAGAGAAAGGTAAAGATATGAAAATGAATGAAAAATCAGAGTATGCAATCGAAGCGGATCAGCTAATAAAGAAGTATAAGAATTTCACACTGGACATACCGGAATTCCAGCTTCCCAAAGGCTTCATTTCAGTCCTTATAGGAGAAAACGGAGCTGGAAAATCCACTTTCCTTCAAGTACTTGCCGGAGCTCGTTTGAATTATAAAGGAAATGTGAAATATTTCGAGGATCAAAAGTCAATAAATGATTGCGATGTCAGAGATAGGATCGGATATACAGCGCCAGGAAATTATTTCATGCCGCATTGGACAGGAAATCAAATCAAAGAACTTGCTAAGGAACTATATCCCAGCTTTTCCGAAGATGAATTCGACCGCCTCTGCCAGGAAATGAGCATATCCGGATTTTCTGATCGGATAAGCCGTATGTCAGATGGAAATCGCATGAAACTTGAACTCGCATCGGTATTAGCCAGAGATACAGACCTTCTTATCATGGATGAACCGGCATCACCCCTTGACCCTCTTATGCGTCAAAAGCTATGTGATCTTATGCAAAATTACATAGCTAACGGGAATGGTGAAAAAACTGTCTTCCTTTCCACACATAACATTTCAGATCTCGCTGCCGCTGTAGATTATTGCTATTTCATGGCTGATGGTAAAATAATCGAAAAGGGATCTGCCGAAGACTTAAAAGATAAATATATTCTGGTAAACGGGCCTTCATCAAGTCTTTCCTCGATCAGAGACATGCTTATAAGTTCAACACATGGCGAAAATAATTTCTCCGGTCTCGCCCTGACCAGCGAGAAAGAAAAGATTCTTTATGCATATGAGGCAGAGAATTCATCGGAAGAACCCTCTTCATACATAGGAGATAATTCGCTCGCCATAGAAGCCCCCACTCTTGAGCAAATCTCTGTTGGCCTTTTAAGAAAATATTCTCATATTTCATAGGGAGGTCAAATCTATGCATGAATATCTAAGTTTCTGCTCCTTCAAATATAAATTCTGGGTCTTAGGCTTCTGCAACTTACTCGCAGCTTTATTCGGTGCTTTTGCAGGCTTTTTTGTCAAAATAGCAAATGATTTTGGAGAAGAAAGTCCAACAGAGGATTACACATTGCTTCTATATGGATTGTCATTCCTTTTCTTCGGTATCTTTCTAATGGAACTTCTGGCCGATATGGATATTTTCGAATGCTTCATCGGAAAAAAGGCATCTTCTTTTGATTTCATAGGAGGGTCCCCTAAATGGGAGCAGGTCATCCGTGCAGTTATTAGTGGAAATATAAAAAGGCGCTTTCTTACGGCTTTGATTGCAGGGATCTCATTTGGAGCAATGACAAAAGGAATAGCATTTTTGACAGATAGCTTTTTCCCTCTTTTAGTTTTCGCCATATTTACCATAGGTTCCCTGGAGCTCATTCTAAGCCGTGCAATCACCATGGTTATGTTAAGGCTTTTTATCTTTATTTTATGCACAATAATTGCAGAACTATTGACATTTGTGGCAATGATTATAGATAGACCTTTTCTTACAGCTCTTATTATTCTTGCCCTGGCTTTCTCCGGGATCGGATTTTCAATTTTCGAAGTTCGTTCTATGATCCGAAAGGGACATAACTATTACTTTGACTAGACAACTCTTTATCTTTCCCGGATCCATGCGATCATATTTTAATAATAAAAGGAGTGACAGAATATGTTCAAATTATTTAAAAATACAATCCTGAAAAGACAGCTCATAATGATATTACTGTTGTTCATTGTTCTGGTTATAGAAGATATTGCTTTGTACAAAAGGCCCATGTTCTCCTTTTTGTTGCTTGCTATAATCCCCCAGCAATTTATTCTCTACCTTGATATTTCTTCAGCTTCGTATTTTGTTGCCGTATCTCCACGTTTCAACAATTTTCAGAGAAAAAAATACATGATATTGCAACTTCTTTTTTCTACTATTCCCTATCTTCTTTTCAGCGGGATTTATTTGCTATTTGATAAAAACAAGTCGGTCATGGTTTCTGCCGGCTTCAATTATCCCATTTTCCTGGGGTGCACGCTCGGGTTTTCATTAATAAGCTTTACATTTCTTTATAAGATCCAAAAACCATTTATTATAACTTTTGTCCTGTGCTTGATCTTCAGTCTTTTATATTCCTGTCTGAACAATGAATCCGGTTCTTTTATACAATCCTGGCTTCTAAAAAACTTCTCCGGAAAAACACTGCCTTCTCTGGCTGTCGGTTTGATGATCCTCGTTGTCCTGAATCTTGCAGCCATGATCCTGCATAATATTTTACTGAAATATCCGGTGACAACAAACAACTATTATGTAGGAAGATATTACAAGATATTGAATAAATAAAATTCTTTAATTCCTCTTATGAATTTACTTTTTTATCATTTTTATGAGTTCGGGGATCGTTGTCTCGAAATCAACTCCATACCAGGGATCTTTCGGATCTCTTAAAGTTTCCGCTATAGTATCTCTGGTATAGTCACAGGCAATTTTTACCGCAGTATTAAAGTCCATGCCAAGTGTTATAGCTCCAGCCAGAACGGATGAAAAAACATCCCCGGTTCCATGATAGGACTTATTGATTCTTTCATTCTGATAGGTGAAAAATCCGCCTTCTGTATCAAGTCCCATGACTCCGGTCTTTCCTTCTGAAAGAGAAACTCCTGTAAGAATGGATGTTTTTGCTCCAAGCTTTGCCAATCGGCGGAGAAGCTCATGAAGATAAGATTCATCGTATTTTTCCCTGTAGTCCATGCCTGTCATGAAGCATGCCTCGGTGATATTAGGATCCGTCACATCAGAATATGAAAGAAGCGTTGCATTCACATCAGCATAATGCTGGTCGAAGGCAGGATATAGTTTTCCATTATCTGCCATTGCCGGATCAATGAAAACCATGGTCTCTTCAGTCTTAAAAGTATCAATAATATGTTTTACTTCCTCGATCTCATCTTCTGTTCCAAGATAACCGGTATAAATTGCATCAAATTTAATATTTTCCTTCTTCCAGTGCGAAATGATCGGTTCGAGCTGATCAGAAAGATCCTTGCAGGTAAAGTTCTTGAACATGGTATGTGTCGAAAGAACAGCCGTGGGCAGAATCACTGTCTCCATCCCCATTGCCGAAAGCAATGGCAAAGCCACAGTGCATGAACACTTTCCTAAACATGAAATATCCTGGATAGTAAGAATTCTCTTCATATTTTTTCCTCTCAAAATAATGACAACTTTTTGATAATCATTATAATAGTAACTGATACTATTTAAATATTCAGTTTGATTAATTTTTATATAGCCAGTTATGCTAACCTATATCCTTGATCCAAATTCAAAAAGGCCACTCTACGAGCAGCTTTATTACTCGATCAAAAATGACATCCTATCTTCAGTTTTAAAACCGGGAGAAAAACTTCCATCAAGGCGTTCCATTGCTTCACAGCTTTCAATAAGTGTAATTACTGTTATGAACGCCTACGACCAGCTTATGCTTGAAGGCTACATATATTCAAAACCTAGAAGCGGGTATTTTGTTTCGGATTTAAGTGACATCATGCCATTCCCGGAGTCCTGGGGAAAAAATCAAACGACTGAAACTCCAGAAGGAATAAAGATAAGCTCTGTAACTAAAGAAGAAGAGAAATCGTCACCCAGAATCCCCAAGGACAGAAGCAGCATAATAAACCTTTCCTCCAACCAGACCGATCCCGCTTCATTCCCCTTTGCCCTCTGGTCCAGGATCACTCGAAAGGTCCTCCGTGAAAAACAGGACGTCCTCATGACCAATCCGCCTTTTTTCGGTCTCTCCTCTCTTCGAGAAGCTATAGCGCATTACTTGTCTGACTTTACCGGCATCAACGCTTCACCTGACCAGATAGTTATCGGTGCCGGAAGCGAATATCTGCTCGGAATGCTTTTACAGTTTTTCGGGAGAGATCATATAATAGCTGTCGAGGATCCGGGCTATGGCAAGCTTTCCGGTATAGCTGACATTTATGGTATCCCCTGCTCCCACATTCCTCTTGATAAATCAGGCATAAGAATGGACCTCCTTAATGATTCAGGAGCAGATATAGTCCATGTCACGTCGCACCATTTTCCTACCGGTATAACCATGCCTGTAAAAAGGCGTCTTGAGCTTCTCGACTGGGCCCGCAACGGCCGTTTCATCATCGAGGACAACTACGACAGCGAATTTCGTATGACCGGCCACCCCATAAGTTCACTTTATACCTTGAGCAGCGAAAGAGTAATCTATATGAATACATTCACCAGGGCTCTTTCTTCCACTATCCGTATAAGCTATATGGTTCTCCCCGAAAAAATTGCTAAAGCATTCAATTCAAAGCTCGGCTTCTATTCCTCACCAGTTCCGGCTTTCGAGCAGGAAACCCTGGCCGAATTCATTGCAGATGGTCATTTTGAAAGGCACATAAACAGGATGAGGAACACTTCCAGAATAAAGAGGGATCATATACTTAATGCGCTTAATGAAATACAGGAAAAATACGAGCAAGCTTCCGGGAAAAAGATTATAAGCATTCATGAAGAAAATTCCGGTCTTCATTTCATCCTTTCTGTCGATAACAAGAGCAGTGCTGGAGAAATAAAAAGAAAGGCTCTTGAACAGGGATTACTGCTCAAAAGTCTTTCTGATTATTACTATAAGAAAACCGAATATGAAAGTTGCGACTTTGTCATTAGCTACTCATCTCTTCCGGATTCAGAAATCGATGAAGCAGTGAAAAGAATAGCAAAAGCTCTCGGTTTAAGTAAGATTTCATAACTCAGGCATTCATTTTCTTATCGATATTTGCTCCATAGCGGTCAACTATATTTCCCTTAAGATTCTCATCTATACCGCTTACAAACATGGCCCTGTCATCCAAGGCAATTCCGGATGAAATAAGACCCACATAATGATACTCATTATCATTAAACGCTTGTGCCTCTATTTCACCATATTCTGCAAGTTTATCTGCAATTACATTATAAGGGAAATCCCATTTACCTTCTTTGTTGAGAGAAGAATGAGCGATCTTCATAAATTTCTTCTTATAACCTGAAGTGGCCACAGGTCTTGGAATTGCTTTAAGGCTGGTCTTTCTGGCTATCTCATAAAGCTTAAGAAGAAGATCAAAGTTCTCCGGTTTATTTCCGCTTGAATTAAGCCAGCCCTTTTCCTCCCACTTTATAAGTCTTGGTCTTGGATCACTGTCGGTATTAAATCCCACATCGGCATAAACTATCTCACTGTCAGTCATGAAGACGGCTTCTTCACCTTCTGGTACACAAGAAAGTCCGCTTATAGCTCCCATAAGTTCCATCCTGTTATTGGTCGGATTCTCCGGATCATTTCTGTCAAAAAGAGCATTCTTAAAACCGAAGCCTTCTTTGAAAATTGTTCCATCCGGACTGATCACTATATAGCCGAATCCTCCATTCCCGCCTGGGTTCCTGTCTACTCCACCATCAGTCCAGACCTGATAGGCTGAAGAATTTGCTGATATAAATTGCCTGAGCTCTATTCGATAGGCATTATCATTAAATTTTCTTCCACCATCTCCGGTTTTAAGAAAATCATCAAAGGCCTTTTCCGCTTCTGAAACGGAGTCAAAGCCCTTAAAAACTGCGCCTTTAAATTTTTCTACCTGAGCCATGGCCGTATCCGGTCCATTAAAAGCTCCCGGCTTTCCCCATTTAAGGTAGATTCCCGGTTTTCTTCCAACAAAGACTACATATGCTTTCTTTGACATTTTTGCTCCTAATGCTTTTTCCCCTGGACTGTTACGACTGAATAATCCGTATCAAAATGGATCACACAGAAATATTTCCTTCCAATATCTGTAGTGACCGCTTTCTGAACCTCATTTTTAAGCTCGAATTCAGTCAGGCTGAAACCAAAAGGCATGAGAACGTCAAAGACAAGATTGGTATGGGTCTTTCCTGGTACAACTCTGAAATCGTGCATAGAAAGGCTTGGAGAAATAGTCTGTAGGATGGATTCGACCTGAGCTTTTATTTTAAGCACCTTGGGATCATCTGTAACAATTGGATCCATATGTATGGTAGCCGTGCAATGAAGTTTCTTCTCAAGCTCACGCTCAGCATTATCGATTATATCATGCAGTTCAAGAATATTTCCGTCAGCCGGAACTTCGGCATGGAGTGATATTATTATCCTGCCAGGGCCATAATCATGAATTATCAGATCATGAATTCCCGTAATATTCTTGTTTTGATGCAGCATAATATTTCTGATCTCTTTTATAAGTTCAGGATCGGGCGCTTTTCCAAGAAGTGGATTAAGCGTATCCTTTGCCGACTCTATGCCTTCTATCATAATAAAAATACCGACGCCAAGACCTGCTAATCCATCCAGGTGAATGACTCCTGTAAATTTAGAAATTATAGTTGTCACAACGACTGCCAAAGTTGCTATGCAGTCGGAAAGCGAATCGAAAGACTGGGCTATAATTGCAGGTGAATCTATTTTCTTTCCGACCGAATGGTAGAAAAACCACATATATAGCTTTACTCCAATTGAAATCAGAAGCAATCCTATAACAAGCCATGAAAATTCAGCCTGTTTGGGAAAAGCGATCCTCATTGCTGATTCACGGATAAGCTCGACAGACATAATGAGAATCATTGTCGATATGACAAAGCCCGCTATGTACTCAATCCTTCCATGCCCGAAAGGATGCTCGGGATCAGCCTTTTCCGAAGCGAGGCGGAAACCCACCAAAGTTACAGCACAGGATCCGCAGTCAGAAAGATTGTTTATGGCATCAGCCATGATACTGATTGAACCTGTTATAAGACCAGAAACTATCTTAATAATAAAAAGCATCAGATTAAGGATTATACCGGCAAGACCGGTAATCTTTCCATAAGCCGTCCTCTTTTCCTCATCAGACATATTATCTTTTAAGATGAATCTCGATAGAAATGTTATCATTGTATTCTCCGTTATTAGGCAATTATAAGATTTTGCATGAACCGATTTTACCAGTATCAATTATCATTGAAAAGAAGACATTTCCCAATGCCTCACTATTTACCAGATTCCCGACATCTAGTATGCATTTGACTCTTCCTATCTTTGTGACTATGCGATAATTCGTGTAATATATTTCGCCATTTTTTGACTTCATTCTTTCTTCCAGTGCATATTTTACCTTATCTATATCTTCGGGAAAAATTCCACCCATTTTGTTTCCATTAACAAAGTCCTTAAAATCAAGGAGATTATCACATTCAAAGAATGATAAACATTCTGCATTCGCATAAAGCACATCAAAGTCCTTGTTATTTTGGCATATCAACATTGGAAGCGGCATGTTTTTCGTAAAATCATTAAGGCTGAAACTGAATACATCCCGCCAGTCCTTCTTCATTGAATCATCATATTTATAGAAAACCTGATTTCTTAAAAGCTTGGAATGATAAAGAGCACGATCGGCACATTGGCAGAGCCCTGTAAGTTCCCTGCCCTGTTCAGGAAATGCAGCGTATCCACCTGAACATGTATATTTTATGGTATTGCCTTCAAAATCAGCTTCATGCTCTTTTTCAATGAAACTTTTGACCGCATCTAAGTCACCTTCCGAAGGCTCTATGAATAGAATCTGGAACTCGTCTCCGCCACTTCTTGCAACATAGCCTTGCTTTTTCACGATTTTCTTTAAATCGGCTGCAAAAGATATCAGGACCTGGTCGCCGGCATCATGGCCATAACGATCATTGACCTGCTTAAAATTATTGATATCAATTGCTATTATAATGGCCTTTCTTTTTCCTTTTCTGATGAAATTCATTGCCCAGTTCTGAAAGCCTCTCCTGTTCATGATCTTGGTGAGAGTATCTTCCCGGCTCTCCTCTCCCTGGATGAGGATCTCGATAAATTCAGCGATTAGAGCCGCAATGGATAGCATGTAGTTCGAGGCCTTTAAAATTGGTATTATAGTACCCACTATCACTGAAATTAGATAGATAATGCTTAAAAGGATTAGAGGTATAAAATATTTCTTAATAGATTTTCTTACTTTAATTATTCCGAATGTAATAAAGAAAAAATAGACCCCTCCAACGGCTGTTAGGATATAATTCAGACTTCTATCAGTATATTGTGTGCTGTAAGCCCAGGTAATCAGCCTGTCTGAGCAGACCGGCACAATGATCGCCACATCGGCCACTATCATTGGCAGCATGGCGATTATCTGCTTCCTCTTTTTTATCTTCCTCTGATTACTGAACCCAAACATATATTCAAAAAAGAAGAAAATTGAAGCCGTCTGAAATATGGTCGCAAGGGCGTTTATCCTGTAAGCCGGAAATAACAGCCTGTCAATCCTTGAATTAAGAAAAACAAGCGAAATGAATTCAAAGATGCTGGCTCCCATAAGGCAGAGATTAAGCCTTATAGCATTCCCTATTTCCCTACCTCTTTCACGTACTTCTATTATCTCCATCTCTATCAAAACCAGAAGAATGACAATAGCACAGACATCAAAGTTTAGATTGTATCGTCCGCTCGGGTAAAGCAGCATAGCAAGCCCTCCTCTGTTTCTAATTTAATGTTATAATACCATTATTATGAATACTAATAAAAAAACAATTAATCAGCACAACAAGGCAATATTATTGGAACAGCCATAGTCAAATGGATCCTGGCCTTAAGGAACTAATTTAATTATCATAACACTAGAGAAATTCTTTTGTTTATATCTATTATACAAATATATCTATCTTTTTTTCATACAAATTGCCGAATTTTTATTTAATGTTTGACTAAGCATTGATAAAGATGGTAATGAGATCCTTTACATGTGCAAAGGAAATATTCAAGAAAGGATTCTTATGAAAGATAAAACACAAAAACTATTTTTCACTGATCTTGATGACACACTTTTCGACACCAGTAAGATAATATCATCGAGAATTCGAGAAGACATAAAAAAGGCCAGCGATAAAGGGCAGCGGGTAATTCTCTGTTCCGGAAGGCCTTTTTCCACCATGAGACCCCTTATCGAAGATCTGGAGCTTGGCTATAAAGGGAATTATGTGGTTTCTTTTAATGGCGGACTTATTCTTGAGGCAAACACAGGAAAAACCCTTTTCAAAAAAGAAATCCCAAACGATCTATGCCGGAAAGTCATGAAAATCTGTCAGAGCCTTAATATCCATTCTCAATTCTATGACGAGGAAGGAGTTCTGACACCGGACAAAGGGCCTGAGATCAAACATTATGCCAAGCTTTCAAAAGGTACTTATAAATTTGATCCTGATCTTTCGGACAATTTTACCGGAACTTCTCCAAAGATCGAGATCATTGACCTTAATAGCCATTCCAAACTTGATCACGTGAAAGAAATTATCACAGACAAATTCGGCGACTCCGTCGATCTCTTTTTCTCAAATCCTTATTATCTTGAGGTCATGCCCAAAGGTGTATCAAAGGGTTCTGCAGTAAAATATCTTTCAAAATTTCTAGGCATAGCAATCGAAAACACTGTTGCAGTTGGCGACTCAGATAATGATTTATCAATGATCAAAGCCGCCGGAGTTGGCTGTGCTATGGCAAATGCCATCGATTCGGTAAAAAAAGCAGCCGATTACATCACTGTAAACGACTGCGATCACTCAGGTGTTGCTGAAGTTCTGGAGAAATTCATACTTTGATCTTTTTAATATTCATTTAATTCTTGAATTCAAAGTCCTTTTTCATTTGACAGATCTTTATGAACTTTCTTTATGACAAACAGATATGCTATGGCTGTGAATAGTCCCGCGCCGATCCAGGCGAATGGATCACAGAAGGCAGCCATGGTATAACTGTGAAAATGCATTGAAAATATAGCCATGGAGAGCCTGCATATCAATTCCACGATCCCTCCGGCCATGGGAAGAAGTCCATATCCGCATCCCTGCATAATATTTCTGAATATAAAAATCATTCCCAGCGGCACATAGAATATCATACATAGTCTTGTATAGATCACTGCATAGGGCATCATTCCCTTTAAATCAGCTCCCTTTTGGAAAAACAGACCCATCAAAGGCTTTAATATTGGCAGAGATAGTAAAGCCACAAATATCGAATAAAGTATAGCTATGACCAAAGCCGCTCTTACACCTTTTCTTATCCTGCTTTCGCTCCCATATCCATAATTCTGACCACCATAGCTTGCCATTGTCTGTCCAAGAGAATAATGTCCCTGCATAAGAATGTTCTGTATCTTGCAGGCGGCTGTATATGAAGCTACAGCAACAGAACCGAATCCGTTTATGGCAGTCTGCATGATCATTGTTCCGGAAGCTGTGATCCCAAATTGAAGAGCCATAGGAACCCCGATCTTAAGCTGCTGTATTGTATTATTCTTTTCAATATGCCACATTCCTTTTTCCGGAACCAGATATTTCATCTTCCATAGAATATAGAAAAGAGAAAGCACTGCCGAAAGGCCCTGCGCTATATCAGTTGCAATAGCTGCTCCGGCAACCCCCATATGAAAATTCACTATGAAAATAAGATCAAGAAATACATTAAGACAAGCCGAAAAAACCAGAAAAACAAGCGGAGTCTTTGAATTACCGACCGCCCGCATTAATGATGAAAAGTAATTATAATAGACCGTACAAATAATGCCCATGCAAATGATCGTTATGTAAGTATAGGCTTCATCAAAGATCTCAGCCGGAGTATTCATTAGTTTTAAAACCGGCTTCATGAAAAGAATTGAAAACAGGGTAAAAAAAACAATAATGATTATTGCCAAAAGTCCGCCATTTGCAACACTTTTCTTTGTTCCCTTTCTATCTTCCGCTCCATATCTCTGGGATGTAAGCACGGTAAAGCCGGTGGTAAGACCCGTTGCGAGTCCCTGCACAAGAAACATAATGGTTCCAGTAGAACCTACTGCTGCCAAAGCGTTCTGTCCCACAAAACGTCCCACTATAATTGTATCAGCCATATTATATAGCTGAGAAAAAATATTTCCGATCAGTAGCGGTATCGTGAACTTTAAGATCACGCTCATTGGTCTTCCTTCAATCAGTTCCTTATTCATGACTCACCTTTTCCATAAATAAAAACAGAGACTGAGGAAAATCCCCAGTCTCTATTATTATAAACGATTTTTCTTTAATATCAAAAGCATAAGATCATTTCCTGTATTCAGATTCCTTCTTTGCATGCTCCTCGGATAAACGTTTCTTTTCTTTATCCCACTTTTCTCCTTTCAGCGGATAAAGGAACATGCAGAAGAAGCAAATAAGCAAGAGGATAGCCGGAATAAGCATCCATCCTATAAGAAGTCCTTGTCTCGCCGATTGGCTCTGACTGCCGGCTTTCAGATTCTGTACATAGCCAAATGCTGTGATTATGGTAAGGAAGGCTGCCTGAGCAATACTTATGGCAGGTTTTGTTATGAAAGAATTTACTCCTGCATACATGCCTTCCCTGCGGAGACCGGTTCTGGTCTCGTCATAATCCGTAACATCTCCCATCATCATGGGAACAAGATACATTCCTCCGGCAAAGCCTATTCCAGCAGCAAAAAATCCCGGAACCGCCACAAAAAGACTTCCGCCGAAGAAACTCATGGCAAAGCAGCCGGCCGAGAATACTATGCACATAATAGCTATACAATTATTTACGCCCCATCTGTCATGCATAATAGTCCATATGATCATTCCTATAACGGCGCCGGCAACCAGTGCTCCATAGCATGGGATCATGCTGATCTTGAACTCGGAAAAATAATACAGGACTCCCTGCATTAGAGCAGTCTGAATATAAATGACTGTAAAGCTTATTACCTCAAACACCAGGAAGGCCCTGTTCTTAAAGCAATCTATCAAAGCTGTTAAAAAAGGAGGCTGCTCTTCCTCTTTTGCGAAATGTTTCTCAGAATAGAAGAAAGTGCTTAAAAAAGTGATTGCTCCAATTATAAGGCCAAGTACCGTCATAAATATTCTGAATGAAACTGCGCTTTCACCTGGCTCCGGCTGAATCAAGGGAAGAATGACCAGCGGAAAGGCCATTGAAAATATGCTGAATACAATCTTAATAATAAAAATAGATCCTCTCTCATCATTATCCACTGTCATTTCATAAGGCATAACATAAAGAGAAGTGGCAATAGCTGTATATAAGGCATCAAAAATAAAAAGAGAAGCCAGAAACTGGGCAAACATAGCACCTTGATTGCCAGCCCAGGGAAAAGCGACCCAGCAAAGTATAAAGCTTAAAGCATAAAATGGAGCTCCATAACGTATATAAGGTATTCGCCTTCCTAAATGCGATTTGGTCCTGTCAGAAATAAAACCAAAAAGAGGATCGTTAACTGCATTCCAGATTCCAAAAATAAGCCATGCAAGAGATGCTAAAGATGGCTTCAATCCCATCCATTTGGTGAAATAATAGGTCATTCCTCCCCCGGTCACCAGACCGCAAAGAACACCAACTCCTCCATCAGCTGCTGCCAGCCATAATTTCGATTTTAAAGGTATTTTTTCTTTCATTTTTATCCCCCCGTAACACATAAAATAAGCAGCATTAATTAATATCTTTAATTAATGCTGCTTATATTTTATATTTTTTTTATTTTTTATTCCATAACTATGGAAAAAACCATCGAATTTTATCGTTTTTAAATAGTTTTTGAAAGCAAAACCTATTTTTCGGCAAATGCTTTTAACTCTTCCGGAGTAAATTTGTAACTTTTCCTGCAATATTCGCACTTAAGTTCCACCGGCTTGCCCTCTTTCGCCAGATCAATTAGATCCTTTTTCCCAATGCTGATCAGCGCTTTTGAAACCCTGTCCCTGTTGCAGTTACAGTGGAATCTGATCTCGCTTTTTTCAAGAATAGAAAGACCATCCTCTTCCTCAAATATATATTCAAGCAATTGTTCAGGTGTCTTACCATCTTTAAAATGATCTGTCACGCTTTTTATCTTTTTGACTCTCTTTTCTACAGCTTCAATATCACTATCATCAGCATCGGGCATCATCTGGATTATAAAGCCCCCTGCGGCCTTCACCGAAGCATCCTTATCCACAAGGACCCCTAGTCCGACAGCAGAAGGAATTTGCTCGCTCTCGGCAAAATAATATGTAAGATCATCAGCGATCTCCCCGTCCACGAGCGGTGTCTGACTGGAATAAGGCTTATCTGTAATGCCATCGTCCTTCACAACAATAAGAGTTCCTCTGCCAACGCTCTTTCCAACATCAAGCTTCCCGGGATATTTTTCCACAAATGGAACCTTGGCATTATTCGGAAAGCCTTTGACATTTCCATGAGAATCAGCACTTACGGTAAGCCCGCCTATGGGACCATCTGAGCGAACAACCAGTGAAAGCACCGCCTTATCATCTTTCTGCATAAGCCCCATCATGGCAGCCCCGGTCAGAAGCCTCCCAAGAGCTGCTGTTACATTGGGCGAAGTCCCATGTATACGTTCCGCCTCACGGCATATCTCAGTTGAAACGTTGGCAAAAACTCTCACATGGCCTTGCCTCGCCATTCCTCTAACCATATAATCCATATTTTCTCTTGCCTCTCTCTAAATATTTATGCTAAGATAATAATGACAATCGAATCATTCTTCGGGGCAGGGTGTAATTCCCGACCGGCGGTATAGTCCGCGACCCGCTTAATTGCGGTTGATCCGGTTTGATTCCGGAACCGACAGTATAGTCTGGATGGTAGATGAAGTGAGAAAGAACTTTATTGACAGGAGCCCCATTTTATATTGAGCTCCTGTTTTTCAATAATTTTCCAAGATCAAATGGAGCCCCGTATTTTACGGGCTCCTTTTTTGTTCTCCTCTTCTCGATTCGATTTTACCCTAAAGAATCCTTCGGTTCCATAACATCATTATAGAACAGGGAGGAAAAAAATGTCCAAATCCAAATTCAAAACACAACAGATCGTTCTCACCGGAATGCTGGCGGCTCTGTCAGGGGTTCTCATGTCTCTTGAGATCCCAATTCCATTCTTTCCGCCATTCTACAAATTCGACTTCAGCAGTACCCCTGCTATAATAGGTCTTTTTCTCATGGGACCGGTTGAAGGGATCCTTATCGAAGTTATCAAACTCGTCATCAAACTCATGCTCGTTGGAACAAATTCCATGTATATAGGTGAACTTTTCAACCTTATTTCGATTTTTCTCTTTATTGTACCGACATGGTTTATATTCAAGAAAGGCAAAGAGACCAGGAAGGCTGCTGCCTTTGCATTGGCTGCAAACGTAGTTATTCAGACTGTTTCAGCCTGCTTCTTAAACGCATTTATATCTCTACCTCTTTATGCATCCGCCATGAAAATCCCTCTTGATAAACTCGTAAGTTCTTTTTCAGGTGGAAATGGCTCTGTCAAAAACCTTTTGACCTTCATAATCTTTGCTACTGTTCCTTTCAATATTTTAAAGTCGGGAATCAACAGCTTCACAGGCTACTTCCTTTACAGAAGACTTACAGCCGCCCTTCCTGCAGCAAGAGCTCTCCGTTCACATGCAAGTGAGGCCGAAAATGGTTGAAGAATACAGAAATTTTTCCTATAAGACAATACAGAATCTCGATCCTTCAAGAACCCTCGTCGTCCTTCCGCTCGGAGCTCTGGAGCAGCATGGTCCCCAGGCTCCGCTGGGAACAGATGGCATGATAGCAGAAGAACTTATAAAGCTTATCAGGGAAAAACTCATCCAATTTGACGAGAAAGAAGAGCTTGCCGGAAATGTCCTCACGCTTCCTGTAATGCCGATCGGATACAGCGTAGAACATCTTAATTTCCCAGGCAGCATTTCATTTAAACCCGATACCTATTATCATATTCTTTATGACATAGCCGAAAGCCTTTCCCTGCATGGTTTCAAAAATATAGCTTTTCTTATCTGTCACGGCGGAAACAGGGCCATAGCAGAGGTCGTAAGCAGGCAGATCCGCCATGACCTTGGAGTATATATTTATCTTATTGCATCTGGTTCGTTTTCTGACAAAGATGTCCAAAAAACAATATCAAAAGGAAACGATAATGATTTTCACGGCGGCGAAATGGAGACATCAATGGTAATGGCCATTGACGAAAATCTTATTGCCATTAAGGAATCAAAACGAGGTCATTATAAATATAAAAGTACTGACGGAAAGCTTAATTTTTCAGGCTCTCTTGCCCTTCCATGGCTTGCTGATGATTTTGTAGATGAAGATGAAAACCCACTTGGAATCGGTGGAGATCCTTCAGGTGCTTCCAAAGAAAAGGGAAAAATAATACTTGATGTGAGCGCCAGAGACTGTGCTCTCGGAATCGTAGAAATATTAAATAAAATGGGAGCCTGATCAAAAATCTTTCTTCGACTCTATGAACATTTTCTCGCCAGTGTAGACTTTTCGGAATGCCAGTTTATATGCTTTTAATTTCATTGTCTCATCAGAAAGTTCATGATTATAAATGGGGTCTCCGATTATCGGATGACCCTTATAGGCGAGATGAACTCTGATCTGATGGGTCCTTCCATGCTCGATCATGATCTTTATAAGCGACCGGTTTCTCTCTAGATCACGCTCAAGAACATGAATATGTGTAATTGCCGGTCTCCCCGATATATGCACTTCATAGTGCATAAATTCTCCGGGAGTCTTTCTAATAGGACCTACAATATCCATATCATCCATAATTCCCTGAACTTCAGCAAGATAAGTTTTTTCAAAAATACCATGAGTCCGCTCATAAGTAAGAATGGCAGCGGCATCGCTGTTTTTTGCCCAGGTAACTAAACCGCTTGTATCCTTGTCAAGCCTTCCAACAGGGAAAAGTTTTCCCTCTTTTATGCCGAGATGTACTGCAAGCTGATTTGAGATAGTATCACTGTAATGCCCCGGCGAGGGATGGCAGCATATCCCTGAATCCTTGTCGATTACGATAATGTCATCATCTTCATAGACTATATCAAGATCCGGGATAGATTCAGGAGGATCAAACCAGACCGATTGTCCGCCCTTGTCAATGAAACCTTTATCAACCAGTCTCACTGTAAAGACGTCACCTGTCTTCAATATATAATTCACAAACCGCATCCTGTGGTTTACACAAATCCCTCGGTCAATGAACTTCCTCCTTCTTATCATACTTTCGCTGAAATGAAGCCTGTGCTTCAGGAAATAGTGAACACTTTTCCCACAGTAAGCCCTTTCTATAATGGTCTCGAAATATCGTTCATTTCCCGAATATATTATTCTTCCCGACTTATTTTCTGCTTCCATATTCTCACACCCCCTTTAGTTTAAGGCGAAAAATTGTCATCATTCTGAATCATGTTAGTTGACTGTCAAATTCGCAGGATATAAAATAATATCAGAAATCTCTATTAAAAATTGATGTGCCAATCAATTCGATCTATGAGGAAAGCCAGGATGAATTCCCCGAAAAAGATTGAGAAAATAGTCCAATGGACCCTATACCTCCTTTTGATCGTCACCATAATAATGGCACTTTTTGCTCTTTTCACAAAGCGAACCCCACGAGATGCAGCGATCGGTTCCTTTGAATCCACAGAATTCAACCAAAACTGGACCCTTAACGATGGCCAGACAATTCAGAAGATCTCTCTGCCCTACAGCAGCTCCACACATACCAGGGAACTAACCATCCAAAATACCCTGCCGGATAATGTCACAAACGGCATGAGCCTAATCACCTTTTCTTCCATGTCCGACATCTATATCCGAATCGGCGGCAGGCTTCGGGAATCTTATGCTTCGAAAAATATAAAACATATGTCTTATTTCATTCCAAGCGCCTACAATGTTGTCGAGCTAAATCAGAAAGATGCCGGCAAGGAGATCTCAATCACGATCAACCCCAAAGCCCAGATCCATATCGGCGAAGTCTACATTGGCTACGGGAATAACGGCTGGTTTCGAATCATTCAGCAGGATCTGGGAAAAATAGCCATTGCTTTCGTGGTTCTAATTCTAGGAATCATCCTATCGATCTTTTCTAAGATCATGCAGCGCATCTCGAAGAATGCCAGCGCCGGATTTGTCCTCGGTCTCTTCATGATGGATTTCGCCATCTGGATCTTCAGCGAGTCCCGCCTTCGGCAACTGATCTTTAATCGGCCCTCCATGTCTCAATACTTTTCCTACCTTGCCATGGAACTCTGCACCCCGCTCGCCTGCCTCTATTTCGATACCGTTCAGAGACACAAGCATCACAAAGTCTATTTTTTCATCACAATGATGTCAACGATCCAGATCCTGGTGAATATTGGTCTGCATTTCACCGGGGTAGCCGATTTCTATGAGACCCTGCTCATTTCACATATTTGGCTCGGTATCGGGATCTTTTTGACCGGAGTAAATATAATTCGAGACATCAAAAGCGGCTTAATCCGCCAATATCTCGCCAGCGCCATCGGAATAATCCTGCTCCTTGCAATGGGGATCTCGGAGCTTTTTCTCTTCTATAGCGTCCGTTTCTACAGCATCGGCACAGTGTCTAGTCTAGGGCTGATCTTTCTTGCCGCTGCGACGATCGTCCAGAACCTGATCGACCAAATGCGAACCGCTCGGGAACGAGAAGAAAAGCACCGGCAAATGATCATAAAGACAGTTGAGAGCATCGCCATGGCCATCGATGCCAAGGACGAATACACGGGCGGTCATTCCGAGCGAGTCGGATATTATGCTGCGGTCCTTGCCAATCATATGGCAAGGGACTGGGGATTTACGGACGACGATGTCCAGAGGATCCACTATATCGGCCTCATGCACGTCATCGGAAAAATCGGAGTCGCTGATTCCGTTCTGAATAAGCAGGGACGGCTCAATGACTCTGAGTTTAACCTCATGAAGAAGCACACCATAATCGGTTCGGAGATCCTGGCCGGTATAGACATGGATCTGCCGGGCTTAACCGATGGCATCCGCTATCATCACGAGCGCTATGACGGCAAAGGCTACCCGGATGGTCTCGCAGGGGAAGCGATTCCTCTTATTGCAAGAATCCTCTGCCTGGCTGACAGCTATGATGCTATGGCTTCCAACCGAATCTATCGAAGACGGCTTTCCGATCAGGCTGTACGGACCGAATTTGTCCGCTGCAGCGGAAGCCAGTTTGATCCGAAAATCACCGAAGTCTTCATCCGTCTTCTCGACAGCGGTGAGATCAGTCCAGTAACGCGGCAAGGCATGACAACAAGAGGCGATGGCAGTGTATTGAAATCGGCGCTTCTGGAAAAGCATCTGATCGACCTCACCGAATCGGGACAGGTCATTGACCATCCCGAATACATCCGTATGATTGCCTTTCTCACCAAACTGGACGAAAACAGAGGAAGGCATGTGGATCTCTTCCTTCTGACTTTTCAGTGTGAACCAGAGAAAGCCGTCATTGAAACGATCCAGTCCTGGCTGTCCCCACAGGAACTGGCAATCATTTGCGATAGCAAACTGCTCCTTCTCGCCCTGTCCGGACGATCGGAAGAATTTATAAGTGGGTTCGAAGATTTCCTTCGAGAGATAGATGGAATAAAGGTAGAGCGGATCTAACAGGCTTCACCATGTTTTACAAATTGCATACTGAAGAAAGCTGCTGCCATGAAGATAGCTGCATAGATAAAAAGCGTATCATATCCAACATAATGCATAAGCCAGCCTGCAGCTACCGGCGTCACTATCTGTGCCGCCATACTGAAGGTATAATATAGTCCGGTAAACTTCCCTATCTCACTGCCCTTACACATTTCAAGAACCATAGGCAGGGAATTTACGGAAATCGAGGCCCAGGCCATTCCAACAAGCAGAAAAATTACATAGAGTGCAGGAGTAAACTTTCCTATGGTAAATGTATAGATAAAGGAAGCAATGAAGGAAATCGTCATTATTATAATCCCCGACAGTATCATTTTCTTTCGGCCAAACTTTCCGGAAAGCCATCCGATGGGTAAATAGCAAAGAATCGCTCCACCATTTGCAACCAAAAGACAGGTATTTGCTTCCCCAAGAGACATGCTCCATTTCGCATTAGCATACGTTGTGAACCAGGTAGTTACGGCATTATATGAAATGAACCAAAATGCAATCGATACAAGAAGAAATGCAAGAGACTTTTTTACATCCGAAGGATAATCATTCTTTAAATCAACTTTGAATTTAGCAGAATCTATCATGATCTCTTCTGTCTTTTTATTATTTCCATCATGGGAGACTGCTCCGGACGATCCACTCTTTGTATCAGCTGCACTCGCTGCTTCCGAAAGCTTTCTTTCATTGACAGTAAACATAACAATTAGAAGAGCAGCTATCATTATGAGACTTACGATCATAAAAATCGGAAGATAATCAACATGTTTTAATCCCTTTGTCCTGGATTTTGAATAAAGAAAAGCAGATATCAAAAGATATGCGATCCCGCCC